>Ga0209518_1000111_pt1 | contig 113142 bp, 176 predicted proteins | sample RifGroB1_FD_183993 | JGI IMG/M metagenome (GOLD analysis project Ga0209518, IMG submission 183993) | Groundwater microbial communities from Rifle, Colorado, USA - Groundwater B1 (SPAdes) (version 2) | ecosystem: Environmental > Aquatic > Deep subsurface > Groundwater | place: Rifle, Colorado... | reverse complement strand
TGTAAACCGAACCTTCCGGATGGTATTTAGCCCCCTGCTCAATTTTCTTGGTGGCGTGTAGTTCTGGGAACACCGCGTCAAGAAGGTGCATGGATTCCAGCGCCTCAAAGAACACAGAAGGCTTGGGCGCTTCCATCAGCACCTTTTTCAGCTCACCGAACACACGATCTTTTGGCAACCCTAGAATCTTGTCCCTGTCGGCACACCGGCACAGACCTATGGTGGTGTGGTCTATGTCAAATCCGAGGGTAGCAGCGAACCTAGCAGCCCTCAAGGGGCGCAAAGGATCTTCATGAAAGGTGCTGGCGCTGGTGTGTCTCACAACCTTGTTTTTTATGTAGAATTTCCCGTTGAACGGGTCGATGATTTCTAATGTAAAGGGATTGAAATAGAGGGCGTTGAACGTAAGGTCGCGCCTTTTAGACGCTTCCTCCACTGACATCATGGAGTCAACTTCAACTTCTGCCCCCTTGCCGTGACCTTTGTCCCTGCGAGGGAATCCGACGTCGATTCCGTCAGCTTTGTAGATACCATACTGAGCGCCTACATAGTCAACTCTTTCGCAGACATTGAAGAGAATCTGCTCAAGCGTTGCTCTGTCTATTCCGAATACTTCAATGTCAACGTCGCTTGCAGGACGGTCCATCAGCATGTCTCTGACTACGCCGCCGGTGATGTAAGGTGTCCCGCCTGCCTCAGCTACTGCCAAACAGATTTTAATTGCTTTGGTTTTCATCTTTATGCTCCTTCTTCCGATGCGTCGGAAGTTAAATTTTTCAAAATACCCAGCTTATCTTAACCCACTTACCGTAGGCCGCGTATTTTACGGGATTAGGCTCAATACCCCTCACGTCTGGGTAACGAGCATACCCGTAGTCAAACCTCTCACATAGACTAGCTATCTCCAGCCACCGAGTTTCTCCATTTAAGGTAAGAGGAAAGAACAAAAATTTAGTGACATAGCGGGTTTCACCGTCAGCAGGAGTAGGTTTCTTTTTAGCTTTCCATCTCATGTTTCCCTCCTAGCTTACCTACAACTTGCCTAGTTCTATGTACTCAACCAAAACGTAGTCTCCAGGTAAGAGCATTACCTGAATAACTTCTACCTCTTTATTCTCTATGGTAGGGATGCCAGTGGTAAACATTGATTTGCCGTGTACGCTGTTAAATCCTAGTCTGGTGATCTTGCTACCTTCTTTGCTCTTTTTCATGATGGTATCAGTCATAGTATCCTCCAAACTTCCGACGTATCGGAAGTTATTTGCTGCCTGCCGGGTAGGTAACACCATCGATGGTTATTTCTTCTCCCAAGGACATTCCTGTGTCGGTGCGGATGGCCACGTCGTTAGTCCACGAAGTAACACCGCCGTTGAAGTATTTAGTAGGTTTTCCTGCGTAGTGCCTGTGGTTCCCAAGGAGAAGTATTACTTTCGTATCCACCGGCACCTTTCCCCAAGGCACCTTAGGCACAGGCCTTTCCGTGGCGTACTTGTTGTCGCCGTCCACGTAGAAAAGGGTGGGTTCTGCAGAATATTCAAATCTATTCCCGTTTTTGCAAAAAGGTAGCGTAACTCCAGTATTACCTACCTTAGAAAACAAAACATATACGTTTGCACTTAAAGGTGTAATGTTGGATACCTTTCCGAACCCATAAACCCTATCGTAAACCTTATCTCCCGCCTTAGCATCCGCAAACCGCTCTTTCATGTTAGCTCTCCTTATAGAATTCGTTATATGCTGCTATGGCTGCTTTTATCTTAGGCCATAAGATAGCTTTTATTTGGATGGACCCGCCATTACGCAAACATGCATGTATGGTTATACCATTGGCAATCTCTAAAGGTACCAAGTACGAGGTCACAGCCCAGGGTACGGAGTTCTCTCCAATAATACCTACACCGTTGAAGCTTAAACATACATCTTTGTCAGTAAAAGCATCTAAGCATCCTTCATATTGACCACCAGCAAACTTTCCCTTTAGTGCATGAGTAGCCTCAATCCATATGTCAGCTAGTTCAGGCGCATTGTGCTTTAATTTGCAAATTGCCTTTATATGTTTGGGCATACCAACTCCTAAACTACTTGTCTCTGTAAAACTCGTTATAGGCTACTATGGCCTCTTTGACTCTGGTGTAATAATTTATATGAATATCTTTTATAACACAGTTATCTAAGTTCTTCCCCTCACCCAAGAATAAGAACATTTCTTCTCTAAGGTGTATCCCCCAGCTTCCACCAGCCTCTTCCTCTGTCTTAAAACTTGGGGCATTCCAAGAGGCTATTATTACCCCATTCCCGTTAGAGAATGAGTAATTATGGTTACCGTCGTTAGGACAATTTGGATAGTATCCTCCACCGAACCGACTCCCAAAATGAGTCTGCTTGGTTATTTTTAAATCGAATGTGTGTTTATCTTTCGACAACACAGCTTTAGCCTTGAGTTCTCTCATTTATACCTCACCACAACTTTATAAATCTAGGATCAGGAACTCTTCCTAATATTTGGCTATACTCGATGAAAAATGTCTCCCTCCAGAGTAAGCCCCAACGAAACGAAAGCATAAGGCCAGACGGAAGTATGGCTTTGCACCTGCCTTGTACTACCTCAAACCCATATCTAGCGGCAAACCACTGTCCTATCGCTACAGGCTTATCCTGACAGTCAACTTTTATGTCCTCAGAGAGCCTGTGTAATTCTTTTTCGTTAGCCATTATGCCCTCGCTTAATTAGGGCGCACCTATTGGTATCGAACCAATGCCAGTCTAGCCTACGTGGCTAGTGCTCTCCTTGAGCTAAGATGCGCATATTTGTTAATTATCCCAATACCTATGTGGAAACTACGGATAAGAGCCTTGGAGTGTTATTGGTACTCAATTTTCACTACTAACTGTTTTGGCACACTAACTAGCCTACTCGGTCTTCGTTACTTATCTTTACAATTCTTTTCAAGGGTTATTTCGCACTAATCACATAGGTAAGGGGATAATTACTCGTTTTGATTTGTCTCTCGGCCCAAAACGAGATAAAGGCCGCGTGCTAATTTGGCTCAATACATAGTTAAGTCCCTCCTTTTCCGGGTGGTGGTAACGTTATGATGACAACAAGCATTATTAACAGAAGTATGAACGTAGTGTGAGTTCCAGGTAACACGAGTCGAACCCTCCTATCCAAGCCAGCAGGTTTTTAAGGTTGAGCATGAATAGTGCTATAACCCCAAAGGCAATAATGAAGTAAATAATCGTCACGACAATAATGTCGATCAATAGGTCTTTGTACATATTAGCCTCCTTAGCAGCTCGGAAGAAACACGGCAGGAGTCGCTTCCAAGTCTCTGAAGTACTTTTCCTGCTCTTCCTTGGTTCCTTTGGTGAATATTCTGGTAGCTTGCGCTATGAGTTGGGAGTAAATTCTTTGCCTAGCTGCTTCGATGCCCATTGTCACAACCTCCTATTTCTTCTTGGTGCTTTTCTTTATCGAAGTTATTTTTGTTGTGACCTCGAAAGTTATGGTTAAGTTCACCTTGCAGTTTCTGCATACTACTTGTACTTTATTAGAGCTGGCGTAGTTATCTATGTCCAAATATCCTGAGTGACACTTAGGGCACTTGCCGGATACTCCTGCTATTTCGTGCTGTCTGAGGCTTACTGCTACCTCTGCACTAGGAATATATTCATTCCCGTTCAAGATAAGCTCATTGATCTGTTTTGTCAGCTCTGGGTTTGGGGCGCAAGAGTGCCTCAAACATGTACGGCTTCTATATTTTCTGGGAAGAATGCATCCCTTACCTTTTCGCCAGAACCCATCTTTGCTGTCAAAGAGTTCTGACCTGACCTCTGCGCCTTCGATAGATATTTGGATATAAGAGTCGATATACCCGTGGGAGTTGGCACACCCTGTGCAACAGCACCTTTCATTAGTGTTTTGGTGTCTATGTATAAAACAAATACCATCCACAAATGAGCAGCCGTAGTCTATTGATGAAGTAAGCTCTGCCCTGCGCTCGGATTCTTCAGTCGTTATTCTTTCGTGATATTTAGAGGTTTTAGTAAATTGCGAGAAGTACTTACGATTTTTCTCAAGGTCTACCATGACCTTTCTCCTTTATTGGCGTCCCCTGCAAGACTTAAACTTGCGTTTCTCACTTGAAGGGTGAGTGTCCTAATCACTAGACGAAGGGGACTAAAAGTTTATGCGTCAAATCCTCCGCGTCGCGGAGTTGATACACATTTGCTATCTACGTACTTCCGAGTCTCAGAAGTTGCTATGTCGTACAGCTCGTTGGCCTGTAAAACTATACCAGTCGCTCTACTATTATTCCTAAGAGTCTCCCCACCCATCTGACGTGAGGCTATGAGGTACTTCAGAACGAATTCTTCTCGGCTCATATTCTACCTCAATCCTTTATTATAGCAGTGTAAGTTATACCCAGCAGCCTTACGCTGAAGCATCCTTGCATGAAGCCTCGCTATGTCAGCCGTCTCTTTAACAGCCAGCAACTTTCCGTTCAAGTAGATGTTTCTACCATCTACAGAGAAACGTTTCATGTGACCGTCAAACTCAGGTTTCTTAACCGGCTTGTGGGCAGCACAGTGAGTTCCTTCAGTAGGACAGCCACAGGTCTGGCAGCAGTTGGAGAATACAGCGTTCATGTTTGTGTTCTTCATGGGTGTTCTCCTTTGGCTGACTTCCGATACGCCGGAAGTTGCCCTCAATCCAGCATTGAGTTATGTCGAAAATTTTGGACGTAATTTGGGCGCAACTTGGTATACAGGCGCAGCTAGGCACCACGCAGCAAGCGTATTGTGGAAAATGAGATGAATTTACGAGATGAAATTTAGAAGGTAAGATAGAGATTGGTGTGTAAATAGTTGATTAAGCGCTATTTTGCACCTGCCTATAGCTCAACTCTAAGATGTAAAATCAGCACAAGTTCCGATGTATCGGAAGTTGGATAACTCTGTGCTGAAGGCTAAGCGGTAGTGAGGTGGGTGGATATGTAGAAATTGGAATTCAAGAAGGCGATGCCTTTGATGAGGATTGCTGCTTTGGTAGGAATTGCTGCGAGGAACTGTGCTGTGATGAGGAGCTTCAATTTGAAGAGAAAAAGTGGCTTGGGAAGGAACTTTTTCTTTTTGCTGAGGGTTTTAAGCGTATGGAGGAAATCTTGCTTGCGAATGTTGGAAGTAAGCATTGGTGAAGCCTCCTAGGTGTTTAATAAATTGCAACAGTCACTAATAAGTGACTTCGACAGGCGACCTCAAAGAGGCTCTTAATACCTATCTGGTAAATCTGGAAAGATCGGCCAATCACGTACAAAACCACCAGGTCTAAGTTAGGCAGCCTGTACGTGACCGGCCTGTGACTCAAAAGCTACGTAGAAACACACAACTCCGGCTATAGTGCCTTCCACTCTCAACCTCTCTTAACGTAGGAATTTTTCCAAGAATGTGGTTGCTAACTGTACTAACGCAGCTATGAGTCAGTTTGGTAGGAGAGGTGGGAATCGAACCCACGACCTATCGCTTATAAGGCGATTGCTCTGCACCAAGACTGAGCTACTCCCCTGAATTATACATTAACTTTTTCTTTCATGACAAACCTAGATACGTCTTTACCAGTAGGGCTGGTTACTTGGTAAATAAGTCCTAGTTCGGCATCTTTTATTGCGGTCAATACCTCCTCTTCGGTGTTACAAGGTGTCTCTTTGGCTCCGTAGCAATGGTATGACGTAACTATGTAGTTATTCATAACTTGTCCTTATTTGGCGTCCCCTGCAAGACTTAAACTTGCGTTTCTCACTTGAAGGGTGAGTGTCCTAATCACTAGACGAAGGGGACTGAACTATTTTATTTTCTCCTCTTTCGGATAAATCGTTCGAACTATTATCTTTCCGCTTCTCCGCAGCCTTAAGTGCATTTCTTCAGCCGCGCTAACAGCTAAGAACAACGAAGTGTAAGGAACCAGTCCCTCGCCCACAACAACCAATTTGTAAGTAAAATCACGTGTTTCTGGGCGATAGTACCTTAATATGATCGTGTTAGTGAACTCAAAAGACATGGTACACCTCCTAGTCTTTGACGGTTCTCCTCACCACTTTCCTACTTTTCTTCTTGGCAGTGGAATGCACCAGTTTCAGCACCGGCTTCTTGATGTGCCAGAGACGGGCAGCATTTCTCTGCTTCATCCCTTCTCCTTTTTTCTGGCGCTGAAGGAAAGTTTCGCCAAGACAAGACTTCTCTGCAATGGCATCGACGTCTCCATCGTCTCTGGTTACATAGACGCAGTTAGCAACCTTCGTAACCCTGTTGCAGATTGAGCACAGCACCGGCTTGTCGTCGTTCACGATGTCATACCAGGTGAAGTGTACTATTTTATGTTCCGGTCGAGCTGGAAGATCGTCTGTGAAGTCTACCATGACCTTTCTCCTTTATTGGCGTCCCCTGCAAGACTTAAACTTGCGTTTCTCACTTGAAGGGTGAGTGTCCTAATCACTAGACGAAGGGGACGTAGTTCCGATGCATCGGAAGTTTACTTGTTGGGATAGAACTTCGAGCAATGCCCGCAGCACTCCACTTCCACGTCATCATGCTCCTGGCAAATCATCCCAGAAAGCTTTCTTTTGGCGTGAGTGCAGGTAAAACAGCACGCGACTGTGGTGTAGCCGGCAAACTTCTCTTTCTTTTCCATAACTTACAACCCTCCAAAATTATTTTCATTATATAAAAGATTTTACTTGACAAAATGCAAAAAGTGTGGTATAATGTGAATCGTTCCGCTGGTCGGAACGATATACCTATAACCTAGGTATGTCCTTACCCTCGATGATGTTAGGATGACACCAGAGGAATAGGATTACCAATGCCAGAAGGATATCAATTACCCCTACCCAGAAGATGTACTTGTTAACCTTCACTTACCCTTCCTCCAAATAGACTCAGAAAGTAATCTTTGATTCTTCTTCCAAAGCCACTGAGAGCTTTTAACTTTCTTTCTATGCCCGTACTTCTGCTCATTGAGGATTCGAGAGGCTTCTTTCTTGAACTCCGCTTGTAGTTTTTCAACCTCCGCTTCATCCATGCCTCCTTTCTCTCTGCACACCTTTCCCATCTGAGCCGCTAAGGACTCAGGAAGCCAGATGTACTTTCCACAACGACGACACTTTCCTATAGCTTTATGCGAGTGGTTAGATGTCCTCTTCATTTCCCACCTCCATAACCTCTACGAGGCTCATGCGGTAGATTTTGATGAAGACGCCACTCTTTATGCCGTGATAAGCACCGAACAGCAGGCACTCCCTCATAGGCCCTTGCAGTATTTGCAAGATTTCTTTAGGGTTCCTTTCTGGCGATAGCCCCTCCATCCTGAGGTAAAGGCTGGCAAGTACGTAGACTAAACCGAAATCATGGTATGCTACAGGCTCCCAACCTGGAAGCGATAGCACGTAAAGATCCTTAACTACTATTTTAGATTTCATTTTCAGTCTCCTCGCTAGCTTCCTAGTGCTTGCTAGCTGCTTTGAGTTCCGATGTGTCGGAAGTTACAGGTCAATCACCTTCTTATATCCCAGGCCTTTGAGTACTGTCAGCTCTCCATCTTCAGGGATGCCAGAGTACAGGTTGGTGTTGTAGGTAATCATCTTCCTAGCCTCTATGAGGGCATCGGGATTCTTTTCCGGCATGATGTAGATGCCGTCACTGAGCATGATGGCTTTCAGGCCCGATCGCGGAAAGTCGATGTGGTCGGGAGCTTTACCTCCCTCCACGTACATACGCACGCGTGCAACGTTGAGGTTAGCCTTAGCCGTCTCTTCGGTTTCTGCCAAGCCGCCGTGGAAGTTGGCTTGGAGGTACACATCAAAGCCTTTACGGCTCAATCTAGCGCTAGCTTCCCACATGCGCCCTTTGGCCTTCTCTGTGCCTGCTGTCATGGAAAGTTTTCCGGTGACCTTGAATCCTGCGAGAAGCAGAGCTTCATAGTAGTTGATGTGACGTTGCATTTTCATGGCTATCTCCTTAAATCTGAGTGTTTGGTTATTTAGCTTCGTTTATCCACCGAATGAGCTTCACGAAATCTTTGCCGTAAAAGAATTGGCTAATGATTTTCTTGAGCCACACCTTGTTTTGGGCGTATGCAGGGTTCATGTTCAGCTTGGTTAGCCGATAGGCTAACTCGTCGCTGGTTATTTCACCTTTAGCGTAACTTTTGAAATGAACCTTGGCCGCGCCTTGAGTATCAGACACTTCAGTTGGTTTGTAGAGTGTCGATAAGTCCAGCTTTTCGACCACTACAACTACTGTCTCATCTCCGTCTTTCACAGTCTTTCTGACGTGCTGAAGATGCTTGCGCCACAACTTCTCTTTTTCTTCGGGCGTTAGCTCTTTTTCTTCTTTCTTTTTCATGTCCGCTCCTCCTTCCAGCGACTGGGGTTGACTTCCGATGTGTCGGAAGTTTGATGGTCCCGTTTTTGTTTAGTCTCGCTTATGGCGCAAGCACTCGCGGAACGGGATAACCGCACTTCACCCCTTTGATCCTCTTACACATTGGGGCGGAACCTTAGAAGCTCCGTATTTGCCTTTTAAAGGCACTTTCTCTGTTTAACCTAGGCTACCCTACCAGCCACCTCATCGGCGGCCATATAATCACCCGCCTTGACCGCAGAACGATAGTTTTTGATAGGCACAACTGCCTTGGTAACCTCTTTTGCTTCCGTTTCGATAACTGCCGGGAGGTTTTTGGTGCTAGCCATGCCTGAGTAGTTCCAGGAACCTCTGAGATGTCCGAAGTTAGCAGGATGGGTGACATTGCACTTACCAGCGCACACACCACATTGCCCTTCAACCCAGGGAGTGTCCTTGCCCACACTTCTAAATCCGAGCCTCAACCCGCAGGGAAGACACACTGCTTTGGGGTATGGTCGGTTACTGTTTACTGTCATTTTATGTCCTCCTTCAAACTTCCGATGTGCCGGAAGTAACATTTCACTTTAACAAAATTATGGGTGGTAATTAGACGCAATTTTAGAGCATTTTTTAGCTAGTTTTAGGTCTGCTCCTCTCCCGGACGGTTCCAGTTATATAAACCTGAAATTAAACATCACTTCCCTCTTCATCGACAAGGATCAGGTTCAGTATTTCAAGGGTTTTGTCCAACACCTTTTGAGCATCGTCTTTGTATTTGAATCCGGTCAAAGACAAAGCAGATTCAACCTCGCTTCCGTCTTTGGTGACTACCATCATCGGGAAGTATTTTCCATTTGTCCCTGCCTTTAATTTAAGCTCTATCACCACATTAGCTACGATCTTAGTCATCATGACAACCTCCTAGTTTACTTTGGAGTTTGCTGCATGTGTTTGTAGCAAGGGCATTTTCTTATTTTAGTGTTTGAGGTAATAAACCTGCAACCTTTACGGTATTCGCAAGTCTTGCAAAGCATGTCTGTTCTCCTGTTAGGGTTCCTATCAACACTCAAGATCACTGGGTGTATACTCCTAGGCTTTGGCCGACCCAACGGGAACGCCTGAGAAGGTAGTATTTGATCTGGAGTGTTGAGAGCAACCCTAGAGGCATCGTGTACCTCTAGGGAAGACATTACACCTAGTAATTAGAAGTGAGCCGCACCGCCCAACATCTTATCAGTAAGGAACTGAGTTCCTGTACGTATGATGCCGTTCGGGAACGTGAAGAATTCGCAGGCCCCACCATTCTTGATGCGCTTCATTTTCTTTTTGTTGCTGGTTTGGTCAACCATGAAGTACCTGTTCATTTTATCACCTCAGAGTTAGGAACAGGGCGGCCAGGAAGATTCTTGTCTCCGTCTCCGTACTGTTCTTGGTAGTTAGGATCACCGCAACCTGCTAGGAATACTAACAGCAGCATCAAGGCTATTGCTTTCATCTTATGCTCCTTAACTTCCGATGTGTCGGAAGTTGATTTAAAAAGTCCCGCAGCCGAAGGAGGGTAATTGACCGCGGGCAAATTGTTAGTTCCACTGGAAAATGTCTCTCCAGATAGCGAAGGTCTGCACTGTGGAGGTTTTCCACGAGGCTCTCCGTAGGCCATACACTCGTATGGTGCACTGGTCAAGCGCTACCAGTAAAGGCAGCACCGGCAATGCTACAACACCAAATACACGGTTATACCACTTTCTAACGATCATGTTAGTCTCCTTGCCTGCTCTCTTGTGCAGGCTGTTAGTCTTCCAATTTAGGATACTTCTTAAGTATCACTCTCAAGGTTACCCAAGCAACCAAGTAGCTAACCGCCAGCATTCCGAGCAATTGAAGAAAGATCATAATGCACCTCTACTTCCGATACATCGGAAGTTAGAACGAGAAGGTTAAAGTTACAAGGCTAGCTTTGGGGTTTAACCTGTCATATTCAGGCTGTATACCTCTCTTCGCGTTCTTCATTAGCCGATGTTGCGAGTAACAGTAAAAGTAATGCTGCAAGTATAGCTTTCATGCCGCCCTCCATTCTTTGAGAGGACCGCCTTTCAGTGAGAACTGGAGTTCTCCGGTTGCTTTGAAGATCATCCAGGCGTCATTAGGAAACACAACGTAGATATCCCCTAAATCCCAATCCATGGCTGTTCTCGTATCCGTGAAATCTATCTGCGGAAACTCCTCAGAAAGGAACTCAACGGCAGCCTGTAAGGTGTCATTGAACACTATGACATCAGAAGAATCCATGAGCCTTCCGGCTCTAGTTTTCATAGGGAGGGTTACTACGCGGCCGATGACATCAGTAAAGACTGTCATGGTGTTGTGATAGTGCTCTCCAGGAATTAGCCTGTGATGCACTAAAAGGAACTTGCCAAAGGCTTGTTTGTTGATGGTACGGCTTTCAAGTAAGAGTTTCATTTGATACCTCCCTGCCTGCTCTCGTGTTGACTGTCAGGCGTCTTTGAGTTTGTACTTCCGATATGTCGGAAGTTGCTACAGGTTGTTTTTAAGATAGCGCATCATAGAAACGATTTCCTTAGCAGCTAAGTTACCAAACCTAGCCGAAGTTTGCACTGTTAAGAATACTTTCCGGTCGGACTTATCCTTAAGATTATCAGGGTATGACCTCCAAATGTCATCCCCAAACTTCTTGATGTTAGGCGTTCCATCCCTATTCTTTTCCAAAGAAATCTTTTCAGACCACTCTTTGTAAAGTCTAGCAGACTGGCCTTGTGTAGGCGCTGCTGTCAAATGTTGATGCTCTTCGCCGAGTAACCTTAAAAGCCTCCAGTTGCCCTGCTTTATCTTGCCTTGGTAGAACGCAAGGGCAGCCTCAAGGGCGATGGTAACACGCTCATCCTTAGATGATATGATAAGCCCTATTATTTCATCTTCCATGGCTGTATCCCCTGCCTGCTCCCTCAATCTGGCAGGCGTCTTTATAGTGGTTGCTGCATACTTCCGACATATCGGAAGTTAGAACCGTAAAGCAGACGGATTACACCTGTATTCTCCTTTTGTGGTCTTGAAACATGAGGCTATAAGGGCAGAGAAAAGTCTCTGACCAGTAGCGTAGTAATCCGCCTCTGCTCTCGTGTGAGGCTGTTTGTGGTGTGTGTAGTCGCAGTAGTAGACTTTGCCACCTTCAGGCCAGCGGATTAGGTGGACTTTTTCTATGTAGTTCCGGCGTCCTTCAAAGTTAATGGCTAGGAACTCATCGCCATCATCGTTTTTGAAGAAAGTCCCTATTACTGTTTCAGGTGAAATACCACAAGCTAAAGGCAAGCTCATTTTTGTTCTCCCTGCCTGCTCTCGGTTGCAGGCTGCTTATCAGACTTCCGACAATCGGAAGTTGTGGTACAAAGCAACATTGAAAAGCACCCTGAAGATGATTTGCAAAGTAGCTTTGGTTCTGGGCGGCGGACAAGGCTATAGTGAAGATCACATTGAAAGTAACCTGCCAAGTCATGTGCCAAGTCATGTGCCAAGTCATGTGCCAAGTCATGTGCCAAGTCATGCGTAGGGTAATTTTGAAGGTGACATTGGAAGTAGCTAAACCCCCAAATTATCGTCACCCTCACATTGAAGCCGACCTTATACAACTTTAACAAGTTTATGGGTGGTAATTCCTCCTCATTTCAACCAAAAAACCCAAAACAATTATTCAATTTACCTACCCAGGTCCAAAACCCAGGTTTCATGCGGGTTCACGCCGTCGGACATTAGATACAAAAATAGCAGATAACTTTCAAAATTACCTGCTAAATTGTCTTAAACAAGACTTCCGATGCATCGGAAGTTTATATAGCCTGTAGTATTCTAAATCATATTCACTCCTCTTAGAAGGTAACTTTCAAGGTTACTTGCTACGTGACTTTTAAGGTCATACTTCCGATGTATCGGAAGTTACGTTGCTAGCACCTTGAAAGTAACTCGCAAGGTACAGTTTCAAACTGCCACACAAGGTCCTTTTCATCGTCTGCAAAGGTAGTATAAAAGATTGTCAATTCAAGCAGCCCCTTGTCTATCTTCATTGATACCATGTTGCCCCCTTGCCACTCTACCTTGTGGCTTGCTTTGATGTAACTTCCGATGTGTCGGAAGTTTGGCCTAGCCCCCTTTCAAACTTCCGATGTATCGGAAGTATGCAAGAAGTGCTATATATGCGTTTCTAGATTAATTAAAATACACCAATGCCAGAACGCTAATGAAAGCGCCTAGCATTGAAATGTTTTAATTAGAGTAGAAGCGGCTAAATCTTAGCTTCCATAGTAGGCTCCAATTTGCGCCTAATCTGTTTAAGCAAGTCAAGCGCGAACTCTGGCGGGGTGTCTGCGTTGATATAGTCTATCTCTTCGAGACTGGCCGAAAGGTCCATCTGTAAGGCGCGGAATTTTTCACGCAGACGGTGATTTTCGACCGCTACTGGAAGCGGAGCCGCTTCCGGTTTAATGGTAGCTATAGCGTCAGCCACTACCTTTTGCACCTTTTCCAGAACGTCTAAATCAGTGTAAATGGTGGAGAGCATACCAACTGCGAATTCATCAGTAATGGTGCGCTCAAGATTAATTAAAAAATCAGATACCGGCATAATGCCCCCTTGCCGCTCTCTTTCGCGGCTTGCTTGAAATGAGTGTAGCGAGGGGACATTAAGCCCCCTCGCCATATGTCCGGCCTAAGCCTTTTCAGCCTCAGCCGCTTCTTTTTCCAGCTTAGCTTTCATCTCCCGCTTGTAGGTGTCGAGTTCGACATCCATCGCCTTGAGTTTGGGAGCCACAAATTCAGCGAAAAGCGCGGTCATGATGTCCACGATGGTCTTGGCTTCTGCCACCGGCTCGCCGTTGTCATCAACTTCAACGAATTTCCGGGTGATCGGCCGCAGGAACGGGGTGGCAGCGGCAAGGCCCTTTTCGGCCGCCTTGAGCGCTTTTGTATCGTCATCGAGTCCGCGAATCCCCAGATGCTTGAGGAGTTCGCCTTTGTTGTTGCTGACCCAGCGGCCCATGCTAACGATACCGATAGCCACGTGGTTACGCTCTTTCGCTGCCGACTGGCAGGACATGAAGCCCGGTTTTCCGGTGGCAGGGGTCTTGTATTGATCTTCCAGCGAGGCGTAAACGCTTTGCATGAAGGTGTTGATGTCGGCCTTGCCGGTGATCGACAGGTGAATGGGGAAAACCCTTGCATAAGCCGCGTAGAGTTCAGCGCTGGATTTTCGCCCCTCTTCGTCATTCTTGCCGATCAACTCGAAGCGGGGGGCGTTCACGCGGCTCATTTCGAGCAGTTGTTCCGGGGTCACTTTTTCCCGAATTTCGTGGCCGTCTTTCACGGTAGCCTCAAGAGCAAGCGCCTTGAGTTTGTCTGCGAAGGTTTTTGCCGGCGTGGTCGGTTTCTTGGCTTCCGCGACTACCTGTGCGGCCGGTGCCTGAACTTTCAACTCTTCTGCTACATTGGCTTTTTTCGACATGGCTTAATCTCCTTGACTTGGCTTTTCGCCGGGTGACTTCCGAGCTATCGGAAGTTTGATCCCAATGTGCCCCATTGGCAGGGTTTGGAGTTCCGAGGCTCGGAAGTATGCAGGAATTCATATATGCTGAATTCCAGGCGCACCTCTGGCCTTGGACTTTCCACTACATTAGAAGATACAAAGAACGACTCAATGCGGGAAGCCCGCTTGACAGACTCTATACTGCATGACGGGTGCCAGTTTATGCCAACCTGGAAAATTACTTGCTAAGTTACTGTAATTACAAGAGAAAAAACTTTGTTAGAATCAACTACTATACCCCTTGTTTAGTATTTCTATACCACGACCGTCAATATAGTGGCGGTTTATTTAGTTAGTAAATTATAATCTGTAGTAAATACAGCTACTTAGCTAAAAAGTGCCACCGTCAATCTACTGTCGCTTTTTGGAAACGGTGTTCTATAAATGCGTAACCTGCTGTATTTGTTGGGCTTTTGCCGTAATGCAAACCGTCAATATAGTGACGATATGCTGTAACATGCTGTAGTTACTGCGCTATTTGACTTGGCACATTACCTGCAATAGCGCCCGATCGGGCGCGTTCTACTAGATAGATCATCGTTCTACCTGGCATAACACCTACATACCTACTTTAAAAGTAACGCACATGTAGCACATACCGTGCCAAGTCTGTAAGTATCCGTATTACCGTTGTTTATCGGTGATACTGAATATCATATTCACACTGAATTGACTTTGATATTCAATAAGCCTGATTCTGATATTCATTTTCAATACAATTGATAATGAAATTCAGTACACTTGCAAATGACTTTCATTATCATTATCAATTAGTTTTGATATTCACTTTCAATATCATTTGAAAGTGATATTCAATATCATCTTCCGACACGTCAGAATTAATGAGCCTGGTCTAATATTAATTTCCGATAATCTGGCACGATACTTGCTAGGGCACGGATCTTGCATTAGCATATTCCGTGCCTCATTTGTTATGTTTAATTACAAGATCATAATGTTAACCTCCTTTAATATGGCACGGTTTTTGTTTTTTCATTTATTGTACCATAGAACAATGTTTGATTGCTAGAGCGGAATAGTTAAACTTTGTTAATTAACCTGGGACAATGAGTGAGATGATAATGACTTTCATTTTCAGAGTGATATTGAAAGTCATTATCAGGTGGGGGCGGTATTGATATTGAAAGTCATTATCAATTGGCCTAACCCTATCAGTTCCACCTTAAAAATTATTTTAACCATTATATAACAACAACTTGAAAGGTTACTCTAACCACTACTATAAACACCAACTTTAACCATTATATAACAACAACTTTAAATATTACCTAACCATAACCACGCAGCCGCCATAAACATTATATAAACAACACCCTAAAGATTACTTTAATAACCACATTAAATACCTCCCACCAGATAGCTAAAAACAAAAACGCCTACCCCTTTTCAGGAATAGGCGAAATTTTTCTATAAAATAATTTTTCAAAGTTTATATAACCTAGTCCCCAAGAAGAACAATCCTATCGGGATCACCTAGGTTAATTAAAGTTCTATATAAGTTAACTCTATCAATCTGTCTAAATACTGCAGAAGGGCAATCTATCCACACAGTACCTATCTTTTCAGGTAACTCAGCAAGTCCTTGCATAAGCTCATCTGGTGTTACTGCATTTTTAAGGTTATTTACATTAAACCTTGGAACAACCACTACACCGTTGTCCTGAACTCGACTCCTGATATATGAGGTTACCCCAGCCTGCCTACCAATATTGACTCTAACTGTAGCAAATTCAAGCAAATAATGTAGTTTGCCTATACGGTCTGATGAAAACCTCTTACAATTTTCTTTATTAAGTTCAAGTAATAGATCTAGCGCTGCATGAAATACCAACATATTCATTAATTACCCCTCCCAAGCCATTATATGTTTGGCCAGAAACACTGCATTAGTAATAGGATTCTCAAGTATGTAGTCGCCTAAGCTAGTCATACCACGGTAAATACATACTTCGGAGGAGTATCCGAAGTATTCACCAATATGCCAGCCGTAGACCACGCTTTGACCATTTTCATAATTATCTGCCATTTTGACCTCCATTAGCTCCAATATACGCCCAAAATGCTGCTCCGAAGCCTATAATTAGTAATAATAAGAAGCAAAGTATCGTAAATCTCAGCATAAATCTTCTAAAAATAAAGGGCCATTTGCTTAGAAATGGACCTTTTTGGTTACTTTTCCAGTAGTCTTAGCAGCACTATAGCACTTATGTTCACTATGATTAGCACGATAAGACCATCTATGAAACGTTTGAAGTAGTACATGTTAACTACGCTTCCTCAATAAGTTCTACGCGTACACCCTCAAAATCAAGGAAAAGGTCATCTACAATAAGTCCAGTCTTAAGCTGGAAGTCATTTACAATATCAGTGAGCTGCTCTTCGAGAGCAGTCCTAAGCGTCAGTTCAGTTACAGTCATTTTAGTTTCCTTTTAGTCTTCTATTAGGTCTTTGCAAATTATGCAATAGGTTTCTTCATACATCAGTAGCCAGCGTCCACAGTTTTCACATCTGCATTCTGGGCAGCCTTTGTCACTTTTACAACTACAAAAATGTTTCTTTACAGATCGTGCGTTTGGTGTCATTAGAAATCAAACCTCGCCTGCTTGTAGTCTTCATCCTTAGCCGCCCTTAGTCCGTCTGCAAAGGCAAGAGCAAGTTGTTCCTGCGTGTCGGAGAATGATTTAACAAACCTTACCCTGCAGTCTGCTTTGATCAAGTCAACCTCATCATGAAAAAGATTAAGCACCTGTTCATTAAATCCTCTAGCGTTTATGTAGCATGTGTTGCAAGTAACTATTACTTCTATCACAGTTACTTTATCGTAGTCTTTTACCTTAGTTACTTTAACTTCACTGCCACAACAGGGACAGTAGTATTTCGTTGACATTACAGTACCTCTATATTGGGTGAGGAAGTGTTTGCTTCTTTTTCCACAGCTTCATTCTTCTTGTTAATAAGATACATGCTAAGGTAGTTTTCTGCTACAGCATTGTACCATGCCGTTTTAACTAGCGCGTATAGCCCGTAGATAAAATCTATAAGCATGAACGGAGTACTAATAACTAGAAAGAACAGTGCTGTTACCCATGCCAGTATATGCCACATCGTGCTTTTATTCATTAGTTAGTTTCCTCAACGTAGATCAGATGTGCATCTTTAAAATACCTTTCACATCTTTCTGCGAAAGCAATGGCATCCTTGTAGATGCTTGGAGGGCAGGGACTAACGTGGGGGCTAAGTGCCCTGCCGATAGCAATACCAAAAGCCTTCTCTCGGTCGAACTCATCTTGAGGGCAGCAAAGGGAGTAACCTACTACGATCTCATCCCTAATGGTTGTTGCAACGAGCATTCCTACCTTCCTTCGCTGACCTTTCCTGTTACGATAAATGTATTGACGAATCATTTTTACTTCTCCTTATTAAAATACAACGTTACGTTTTTCTTAGTCCCAAACTTCTTAGACCACTTTTTAGAAAATGAAATTATGTCTACTCTATTTTTCCACCGAGGGTGCATACTATCTTTTACTAGAAACGTTCCGTAGTTTTCTAGTATGACTTTGTCTCCATCTTTAAGATGGTATTTCTTTCTTAGGTCCTTCGATACAGCCAGAATGCCGGGAACAACTAGTTCCCCGTCACTGCCATATAGAGGAGTATTGTCAGTCTGAGCTGGTACAGGATTGTATGAAGTGACGGTGACCTTTATGCTAGATAGATTTGACAGGTCAACTCCGAGCACTTTGTCAGAAACCTGCTTGTATTGTTCTAGTTTCTGTAGTGATTCCTGTAGCTGATAGTCTTTGAGTTTAATTACACCATGTGCTGATGTTAACATTACAATTAATACTACAGATAATAGTGAAAGTTTTATGTTTAGTATTTTATGAAACATTATTTTCCTTTGAATTAAAGAGCGCCTTAAGAGTACACAGTACGTCGGGAAAAGGAGGGAAACCCTAGTACCACTGCTTAAAGCGCTCTCTCATTATTTATGCTTGCATTATACCACACTTTTGTTAATTTGTCAAGTAAAATCTTTTATATAAAGAAAATAAATTTTAATCCAGTTCTGCAAATACTTTGGAGGCATCTGACCGCACATCATCATCAAGAACTACCGCACCAGTAAGAGGATTATTTTTAGTCTGGTTGAGTAAATATATAAGTCCGTTATCCCTAGCGTATTTAGGCTCTGCTTGTTTCCAGTCCCCAGAAAAAGTGATACAAGACCCTTCTGCTAGCCGAGTTCCTATAAGCTTAATCAATTTTTTATCTAGGTCTTCTGCTTCGTCAACGAGTGTCCACGTATAAGCTAGAGACTGGCCTTTTATATAGTATGGAATCTCGAACTCCAACTGTTTTGAAATTAACATCTGACGCAGCTGAAATTCTCCTCCTTCTAGATTTTGTTCGATGGGTTTATAGAAAGGCTCTATTTTGGTATCTTTGTCTCCCTTTATAAATCCAATTTCCTGCCCACTACCTATGGGATTTCTTACCAACATTATTTTGGAATAGGTTCCTCTTTGCATTACATGGTAGAGTGCCATCCTAATATTAAGTAGAGTCTTGCCGCTACCATAGGTGCCTGCTAGTATCTTGATGGGTATGTCTTTATCGTTTAACAAGTCTAAGGCACAAGCTTGTAGATCATTAAGGGGCTTAACCACCTTAGAAGGCGGCAATTTAATCTGAACCATTTTATCTTTGGACCACTTTAGTTTGTCAACTGTAATGCCACTATCATTTTTTACTATAAGGTATTGATTTTGACAAAGATCAAATACATTATCATATGGATTTTGGTACATGTCTGCCATAGCAGCTTCTGAAAGAATAGCAGTCTTGACCCCTTTGTAAGTATTCTCATGGTCATCGTATGGATCACTTACAAGTACCCCTCTCGACTTTGCTTTGTTGGTTAGCGAAATGTCTTTAGTCAGAAGCCCCGCATTATTTTTTAGAGCGCATTCCAGAATTAAATCATCGTTATTACTATACCTTTCAGAGGAAAATTCTATATCAATATTTGGATCTTTTTCTTTAATGGCTCTGATGGCCCTTCTAGCTTCAAACCCAATACGTTCATCTGTTTTTAGCTTATCCAATTCCTGAAGAACTACAAATGGAATTTTTATATTTGGCCTATCTAACACCTCAGGATTGTAAATCAAAATGTTTGTATCCACTACAATAGTGGTGTCTACTTCTGTAAGTCTTTCAGATGAATAGTTCATTCGTTCTCCGGTAATTAAAAATAATGGCTGAGAGACTAAAAAAATCTCTCAGCCTCAAGTGTTACTTAACTTCAGCTTCTCTAGTATGTGAACAAAAGTCACATCTTTCTTCTTTTTCTCTGTACGGTCTGTATGTTCCTATGCCACAAACCTTGCACCTTTCTGTGCCACTAGCTTTACAAATTTCCATTTGCGTCTCCTATGGTGCCCGCTGTAGGACTCCAACCTACACGACCTAAGCCATCTGACCCTAAATCAGACGTGTCTAGCAATTCCACCAAGCGGGCTAATCAATTGGAGCGGGTAGTGGGAATCGGACCCACTTCTTCAGCTTGGAAGGCTGAGGTAATACCAATATACGATACCCGCATTTAATTATTTTAGAGGCACAGTAGCCTGTGCAGCTCTAAGTGTATCAACGTTAACTGGCTTGTCTAAAGTAGGAGAACAGCTAATGAAGCCGCCTATGGCAGTGTTATTAACTGTGATAGTACTACATCCTACTAAAGATAAGCATACTAAAGAAAGTAGAAGTCTCATTATTTTTTAACTTTAGGTTTTGATTCAGAACCCTCTTCCGTTGGCATGTCGCCAATGCCATTCTGCTGTTCGTTGATTTGAGTCTGTAACTTGCCTACAAGACTAGCTACTGATTTGAAAGGAAGCTCTGCGAGCGCAGAGCCAATAATTTCAACATCTTTTTCTGTTACCTTCAACGTGAATTTCATTTGTTCTCCTTAGTGTAAGTTGGAGGAGGGTTGAGGTCTTGATCCCCAAACCGTTAGGTTCCTTTAGATTTCAAGTCTAAGCCAGCGCGCTTGTCTGGTTAACCCTCCTAATACTAAATTATATGCAGTTTAATTTAAATATTTATTAATCATTTTGGTAAGAATACTTTGCAGCCTGCTTGCTACCATACGCATCTTTAAACCATCCACTACCTTCAAGCTTAAATGAAGTCTTACCTACAGTCCTATCTTCAATGGTCAGCTCACATTTGCACTCAGGGCAAATTTCATTGCCATCGTCAGTAGACTTCCTAATTACTTCAAACTCATGACCACATTCTTTGCATTTGTACGGATAAAGCGGCATTAAAACCAATACTCCTTTCGTTTAAGTTCGTCTTCGATGACATCATCTACAAACTGCTTGGCACCTTTAACGATTCTATCTTTGCGTGCATTGGAAGCTTTATAAAATTCTAATTCAACCCTAAGCCTAGCAACTTCGTTGGTTAGTCTATCTATAATTTCTTGCATCAGTTACTCCTTATCAATTTCTACTTTTACTTTACTATTATAAATTTCAATCATCATAGGGTGACATCTAAAGTTATCAGACATATCTTTCAAAACACCCTCTATTGCTAAAGAGGCAGCTACAGATATCATAACTGAAACCTCACTGATATCATAGGTCTGCTTATCAGTTTTACTTAGAGATATTACAATGTCAGGTTGTTTATTTATTTCATTAGCAAGTTTAATGTAATCTATCATTATCACTCCTCAATTATTAATGAATGCATTATACCACACTTTTGATGATTTGTCAAGTAAAAAATGCATAACATTAAAAATAATTTTAAAGTACAGGGGTAATTGGCAATAGAGCTATCTGTTGTGGGTTGGTAAGTGGTGCTAGTGTACCTTCTAGGTTATAGGTATATCGTTCCGACCAGCGGAACGAAGTTATTATACCATATAAATTCAAATTTGTCAAGTAAAATCTTTTATATAAACAAAATATATTTTAACATCGGATGAATTTTTACTTGACAAAACACAAAAAGTGTGGTATAATAACAACCGTTCCGCTAGGAACGGTATATACTATAGTACCCACAGGCTTAGACTTCCGATACATCGGAATTACCAATTACCCTCACACCACCTCCAATACCTAACACTAATAAAAATGAATATCACTTAAGATTTTACTTGACAAATCATCAAAAGTGTGGTATAATGCATTCATATAAAAAGTGCTAATAAAAATTGATCTTAACCTGTATATAATACTATTGATAGGAGTTTTACATGAAGTTTAATATATCCAATTCTGCAAAGAGAATTACCCCAGAGAAAGTTAGAAAGGACAACTCAAACATCTGGAGGTATAGTACTCACCTTCAGTCTGAACTTAGGAAAGAGAATTTCTCTAAGGCAATACCTGAAGCATACATAGCTTATAAAGAAGCTCTGGGGGAAATAGAACTTGTGTCACCTTACGATGGTGTAGATCTTAGTATGGACTTAGAGAAATTCAAAAAGAAACTTAGTAAGCAGGACAGAGAATTATTCAACCTACTGCTATTAGGAATGAAGCAAGAGGACATAGCGGCAGAAGTAGGATGCAGCCAGCCCTTAATAAGCATTAAGCTAAAGCGACTTAGAGATCAATTTAAAGATTTCTATGGTGAGGACTAACAGTGAATGACACAGATCTTATTTTGGCAACCGACCTAGAAGAATTTGAAACACCTCTTGAAGTAAAAGAGGTAAAACCTATGGTCATGTCAGTACAGAAGCACGTTGTGGCTGAGCTAATAGCCCTAAAAGGATATACAGTAACTCAAGCAAGTGAAGAAACTGGCATACCTATTTCAGCTATAAAAAGATGGAAGAAACATCCAGACTTTGCTAAGTTGGTTAGAGACATGATCCTAGAGAAAGTAGACGATATGCGTGCGTATCGTCTTGGGTTGTGTATGCAGATGATAGAGTCTAGGGTTAGGAAGGTAGAAGAACTTGGGGATTACAGTATGTTGTCTTCTAAGGACACTCTAGATATTATGGATTCAATGAGAAAAGATTCTGAGAAGCGTGATGAAAGTGAGCAATCACAGTACATGAAAACTATTGAGGCACTACTGGTAAAATCCTCCAAGCCTGTTGTAGTTCAGATTGAGGGAGGCACTAAAGGTGATTAATTTATTTGTTAGAGCTAAGGATATTTTGGTGGAGGCAAAGGAATTTCATTTAACTAGTCCTTCTTCAGTATTCAAGCTATTTATTTCTACTGTGCTGATACAATTTGCCTTTCTAAGTTTGGTGAGTGTCGGTACGCATAATGCAATCCAAGATGTTCCTATGGTGGAGAATATATGCTCCTCAGCCCATTTTTGGTGGGGACTTCTAGGACTATTTGGAGCTTGTAGTCTAACATTTGAAAAGTATATTAAGGGTAGCATTGGAGTGTTAGTTGCAGGTTATCTTTCAGCGATCTCTTCGTTAGCCCTGCTTAGTTACGACTTTATTACTACTAAACCGCCCGTTCATACTGGTGGTATTTTAGCCGCAACTGCTGTGGTTTTCCTCGGAGGGATTTTGTATGGACGTATTAAAGGAAGATAACTTTGTCAGGCATGAAATTTGTGATCTAAAACATAAGACACTTGACACAGAAGTTTCAGAGGCAAAGGACAGCATTAACGAAATCACGCACCCTTCTACTGGATACATTGCAGTAGCAATAGAAGCACTAGAAAAGAAAATTGATAAAGTAGACGCTAAGATTAATGGTTTGATTATGTTTCTTAGCTCTACTGCCGCAGGTGCCGCAGTAACTATAGGAGTAGAATTCTTTATCAAAAAATAGGAATTCAATTAATTTATGTCAAACAAACAACCAGCTAAACGTAGTGCCAAAGTACTAGACTATCTTAAGCTTAAAGGAAACATAGATTCCTATGCATTCTTGGAGCACGCAGGAAATGTGCCTCATGACGGGCAGCGTATGTTGCTGGATGCTTATCTAGAAAAAGTAGCCCCAAGCGAAGAAACTGCCGCTTTGGGGCTTACTTTTGATTATAAGTATAAGACCTTTGTAGCGGCATGTGGGCGACGTTTTGGCAAATCTTTCATCGTATCTAATCTAGCAGCAGAAGAAATGCTATATCCTAACGCTAGAGTATTGATTTGCTCGTATCGGCTAGAAAACTGCAAAGTTATTTTTAGGCAGGTTCGAGAAATAATCAAGAGTCTAGGGATAGAAATCGTAGCTGACCGGCAGAAAGAGTTGGAGCTTGAGTTAATCAATGGAGCCAATCTTTGTGTCGCCTCAAATGATAACGTGGAGAGCCGACTTGGTAACTCCGTTTCGTTGCTAATCATCGACGAGGCGAAGCTGTTCCGTCGAGAGCTTTACGAGATGTTCCTTGAGCCGCAGTTGGCCGACTATGCGCCGTATTCAAGGACGATTCTTATCAGCTCCCCTAAAGAGGGGTGGTTAGAGGAATACTACGAGCGCGGTAAATCAGAGGACATAAAGTTCGCTGACTACTGGGCAATGTCCCTACCTACTTCAACAAATCCTACAATATCCAAAGACTTCTTGGCAAGGATAAAGGCACGTACTCCACCTGATATTTGGGAACAGGAGTACGAGGGTAAGTTCGTATCTACCTCTGGTAAAGTATTTAAAGAGTTTGATCGTAAGGCCAACGTATTTTCTGATGAAGATTTTCCAAGGTTCTGGGACATGGTTCGGAGTGGGGCGCATCCACTTTTTCATTCTATCGACAGTGGTTATACTCACTACTTCGCTGGAATTTACTGCATGTATGTTGAGGATATGGATACTTACTTTGTATTTGGAGAATACCAGCAGAACAAGACTGTAACTCCTTTACATGCAGAGAATATACATAAGTATGAACGGCTTAATCACATAGAGCCCTACGTTAGGTATGCAGATCCTGCTGGAGCCCAGCAGATCGCAGATTTGACCGAATACGACCTATATTTTAACCTGTCTGCAAAGAACCTTAGAGAGTCTATAAACACACTTAACACGTTGTTCTACCAAGCTAGCAAAAGAACCAAGAGAAAGAAGATGTTGGTTCATAATAGTTGCGGAGAATTGATCAGGCAGTTAAACCAGATTCAGTGGAAAGAAGATAGTGACAATATGGCTCGTGAGAATAGTAATGGTAGCTCAAAGCCTTTTGCTCATGATGACAATAATACTGACTGGGACTTGATAGACGCCTTTAGGTACGGAGTGTTCAGTTATCTAAAAGCAGGAAAGATAGACATAACTGTAGTAGATGAAGTAGGGGTAGATTACGACCTAGACGAAGATGAGTCTAGTGATGCTTATTCATTAGAACGAGAAATGGCTCATCAGGGTATGTTTAGAATTTCTACTTACAGTGATGACTATGAATATTAGGAGATAATGATGGAATTGTTATCCAAAATGCTTGGAAAAGAAAGTAAGCAGGGCGAGGCAGCAGGCACTAAATCTGACTGCCTGTTCTCTGTTACAGATAGGCCCCCCGTAGATTATTCTGCTAAGGCTAGCAGGGCTGATGTTGTTAACTATAGAGGAATAGGGTCCACTACTTATGGGTCAGGACAGCCTCCAGTTATTTATGATAATGCTATTAAAGCAATTCAGGCATACCCTATTGTATACGGGTGTGTTAATGCTATCAGTGAGGCTATAGCGTCTCTAGATATTAAGGTATATCAGGTCAAAGGTGGAGAAAAGATCGAAGCATTAGACCATCCTTTTTATAGCTTGTTCTCTAAGCCAAATCCTTATCAAGGTAGCTATGAGTTTCTAGAGGAAATGCAGCAGAACTTGGATATAATGGGTAACGTGTTTATAGCAATTGAGAAAGGCCCCGGTACTCCTACAGGCATAGAGCTATACATTCTAGATCCTAAGTATGTGGCTCTTATACCAGACCCTAAAATTAAGGTTAAAGAGTATAGGTACTACATCAATGGAAACGTTGTCAAGTATAAACCAGAAGAGATAATTCATATTAAGTACAGCCATATTGATGACCCTTACTACGGGATGCCTCCTCTTAATGCGGCTACGGAAGTGCTTAAGTTCGAGAAAGCTAGACTTGCATACGCTAATCAGTTCTTTACTAACAACGCTATACCCAGCGGAGTGCTGGAGACTGACGGAAACTTAGGAGAGGCTTTACTTAAGAAACTTCGCAGGGACTGGTACTCTTTGCACAGAGGACTTACCAATAGTCATAATGTTGCAGTTCTGCAAGGGGGGCTTAAGTACAAGGCCATCGCTAGCCCGCTTAAAGATCTTGATTTTGATATGCTCAAGAACTTAACCAAAGAAGATATTCTTACCATCTTTAAAGTTCCTGAATCAATTCTAGGTAACCAAGCTGGTACTGGTAGCAGCGAAGGACAAGCGGCCCTTACTACCTTTTGGAGAGGAAGCATTGTTCCTAGGCTCCGACGTATAGAAAGCGCTCTTAATAGAGGTCTGTTTGTACAGGTATTTGGTAATGGAACTTTTGTGTTTGAGTTCAACCTTAAAAATGTTGAAGCTCTACAGGAAGATCGTGCAGAACAAGCTAAGTATCTGCAAGAGCTAGTAGCCTCTTCTATTATGACTCCTAATGAGGCTAGGATGGTAAGAGGACTTCCTAGGATGGAAGATGAGTATGCCGATAAGCTTCTGGTGAGTAATAGTTTCTTCGGTAACCAATTGATGCCTGTTGAAATAGCAGCGGCTGGATCAGGTGGGGCTGGAAGCACCGCTGAGAAGCCAGCAGCAAAACCTAAAAAATAATATTAATAAAATTATCGACAACGCCGTATATAATATAGTAGTTAATAGAGGTTAACCCAATGGCACATAATGATATTATAGATCAAGGCGCAACGTTTTATAGAGTAGTTACTGTTTACTCTAACTCAACGAATACTGTTGTGGTTGATCTTACTGATAAGACTCCTAGATCTACTTTGATGCTGCCTTCTGGTCAGCATGTTCAGGACTTCAGCTGTGCTATCATTAGCGCGGCAGGAGGAACTATAGCATGGTCTATGCCTAGAAGCATAACTGCAACGTTAGAAGCTAATAGGCAATACTTGTTTAATATAGACTTAGATGACGCAGACGGAGTAACTACGGATCGTGCTCTGAGTGGGCAAATTACAGTTAGGGCTGGACAGGTACTATAATATGTGGGCATCAGTTGCTAAAAGTGTGTTATACACAGCAGTTTCAGCTTTTATTAGCTCAACTGTTGTATCTTTTCCTATTTTTGCTACTACAACTAAACCACACGAAGTATTTGTTACGGTATCTGTTGAGCAGGCCGCTGTTTCTGCAGAGGGAATTCTTTACGACGCAGTTACGGGTGCATTTCTTTACGACGCGGTTACAGGTAGACCGTTGGTGGCATAGAGGTACTAATGGCAGACTCAATTTCCATACAGCAGCTATTTCAAACTGCACCTGAAGAACTTGTACCAGTCGATGAAACCTACTTGGTGTCCATAAAGAATGATGTGATCCAGCGTATGGCGTATAACCTCGTAAAAGGAAAGTCAGCTTACGAGGTCGCGGTCTTGAGTGGATTCATTGGTACGGAGGAAGAGTGGCTACAGTCTTTAAAAGGTGCCGATGCACCTGTTTTGTCTGTAGAAGAACGAGCAGCTCAGTTGGCTACAGATTTGTATTCATTGGGTCAAGCTGCTATAGTAGTAGGCCCAAAGATTGCGGGTACAGACCCTCCTCAAAGGGCTTCCACCACACAAGGAAAGGTAGATCATCTTATATCTCTGGGAATACCTTCCGACTATATTCTATGGAATATACTCGGAGAGGTTAATGAAAACATAGTTCTTTCCGCCGATAATTTAATATCCGTAGTTACTCTCACAGAACCTCTCATCACTCTGGTAGGGGAAGCTATGGCGGCACAAGATTTAACTGTGGCCTGTGTGATAACCGAACCCCTGCTGACCCAGGTAAGTAACGGAACATTTGCATCTGAGAATCTCCAAGCCTTAGTAGTGATTGACAGTCTTGAGATATCCCAAATCATCAATGGGACGTTTATTTCTGAGGAAATGGCTGTAGCTACTGTACTTTCTTCCCCAGATGTAGTTCAAGTAAGTAACGGGGAACTGGCCTCTGAGAACATGGAAGCTTCTGTTGCAATAGAAGAACCATCCTTACATGACACCAATGCAGTTATTATGGATGCTGAGTCCATGACAGTTGCTAGTTCCCTCACTGAACCTGACATTACTTGCACTGGAGGTATTCTCCTAGCAGAGAATGCGGAAAGTCTCACAGACATAACAGAGCCGAGCATCAATCAGGTATCCAATGGTGAGCTGACCGGAGTAGCTACTACGGTACAAGTCACGTATGTTGAGCCTGAGATAGTACAGCTTTCCAATGGCGAACTTACTGGGGCATCTTCCAATATTTCCGTGAGCTATGCTGAACCTAGTATTACTCAGGGTATCAATGGAAATCTTGTTTCCGAAAACATGACTTTAGAGAGTTCGTTGACGGCCCCCGCAATATCCCAGGACTCTAACGGAATCATAGCATCTGAAGGGATGACTTCTGCTGCCGCCTTAAGTGAGCCTGATCTTGTAAGTGGTACTACTGAGCTTACCGCAGAAAATATGACTGCATCCACGGATGTGACTGCACCTGTAATTACCCAGATAAGCAATGGGACGATGACCTCTGAGGCTATGACTTCTGCTACCCAGGTGACAGAGCCTGCCCTTGGTGGGGTGAATAGCTCGCCTACGTTTACCCAACAACCTACGTTTGTATCAGCAACTAATACTACCATCACAATTTCATACGGTACAAGTGATGTTGATGGGGACCATTACAAACGAGAAGCTAGTTCTAATGGCGGTGCAACTTGGTATGACGGAACAGTTGAGGATGAAACTCCAGGAGAGGGAAAATCTGCTACATTCTCGGGACTTACTGCTGGGGCCTACTATGATGTAAGACTCAAGATTACACCTTTAACAGGTGACCTTACTACGGTATATAGCAATATGGTCACGATGTATACACTGCCTGCTGCACCTACACTTTCAAGTGTGACACCTGCTAATAATCAGAATACAATTGCATTTACAGGCGCCGCTGCCAACTCTTGGAACATCTATTGGACTGATGACGGGTCCACTCCAACTTTAGCCAGTAACAAGATCACTGGAGTCACGTCACCTCATGTGCATTCAGGCTTAACTAATGGGACCACTTACAAGTATGTAGTCACCGCAGTTAAGGTATCAGGAGAGTCTGGTGTAAGTAATACAGGTACAGGAGTACCAGGAGCATATCCTATTGCTCTTACTGACGGAACCGTAGTCACTACAGCACCTATTAACCCCTTAACTGCTTTGGTATATAGTAGTGGTTCACTGTCTCAAACCGCTTCTGATACTTTCCAGATTACTGATACTACCACGGCCAAAAACGCGGCATTAAAATTTACAGCAGGGACTACATTTACCCATGAAATAGAGATTACAGCACGAGGTGCAGTTGATGCCACCAATATTATGTGGTTTGCTTTGCATGATACGGCACCGCTATCAAACTGGAGTTCAACCAACTTTAGCAATAGTCGCAAGATCATTGCAGGTTTCTACAATGTATCAGGTAACACAGGAGTCGCAGTATACTATATCAGCACTGGAGGTACTGCTACCTTCTTACAGTCAAATGGTAGCTGGAGCACTTCTTCGTATACCTTCCCATTAAGTTCTTTTACTGGGAACCAACGAGTTAGTATACAGAAGGATGCTACTAACTATATTATCACGTTGAAGAATGGTGATGGTACCACAGTAAAAACAGGTACCATCGCAATAGCATCAGTTCGTAATGGGTCAGGTACAGATTATGCTGGGATTGGTGATTATTTAACTGATTACACGGCTACTTTCACGTTTAAGATTAGGCAATAGGTAGATATTATGGCTTATTCCGATATATTAGCTAGGGTAGTAAATGGTACTTCGGTCAAATTAGTAGTGATCGGAAACTCCATAGGCTGTGCCCAAACTGCAAATGACATCAATGGCAATCCTGTAAATCCAGGTGGGACCCAAATTGCAAGTGGTTCCATGATGAAGAAATTGATTGGAACAACTACCACAGGTGCCGTAAATCCCAATTTTAATGGCACTTGGCCCGCAAAAGGATGGATTAACCAGCTATATACCTATCTCAAAAGTAAAAATACAAATAGCATCTTAATAAATGAGTCAGGGTCGGGATGGGATACAGGGGATCATTTGGGTGGAATCTCCCCCAATTCTTTTGGCACCATTCCAGAAAATACCATCAACAAGATTGTCAATACATATACCGTAAAGCCAGACATTGTTTTAGTGCCTTTGCAAGTAAACGACTGGGGGCACGGCTTAGGCTTGACGTGGTTTAATACTCATTATGCCCAAATACTTGATACCCTGATAGCAGGACTTCCCAATGCGGCTATCGTAGTGGTTATCGAAAGCCCTGTATATAATAGAAGTCAAGTCACAACCAATCCGAGTAACTACAATGTTGACATTGTAAACGAATCAGGTGGTAAATATTTTTATGATTCTGCTAGATCCATGGCTCAAAGTCGTAGTTTGGCCATAATGGATTTAAATACTGGATTGGATACTTTAGCAAAGGCAGCTACCGGTGCTGATTATGGAACCAAGCTTTACAATACCGGATTGATGGCTGATGGCTCACCTAACTATCCTATACATCCAAATCAGGCTGGGCATGATTTAATGGCCTCAGCTGCAATATCCTTTTTTGACTCATTTGGCAGTTTAGTTTTAACTAACCAGAATATGACTGTTACATCAGTCTTTACCGCACCAGCAATAACTCAGATAACAAATGGAACTCTTGCCAGTACCTCCTTAACCTCTCCCCCCACGTTCACGGAGCCTGCACTTGAGTATGCTAAACCTGTAATAACCAGATTTGAGGTTACTGGAGTTACTGGGTTAGAAGCAACCATTGAAATTGAAAGCTCTGATAATGTTGGGGTGTTAGCTTGGAAAGTAACTGAGACACCAGAACCGCCCCTACCCACGGGATCATGGATTGTTTTCTCCCCTCCTACCGCCTATACAGTTTCCCAGCCAGGAGAGATAACCCTGTATGCCTGGGCAAAGGACGAAGATAACAACGTATCCGAGTTGTTTCAAGGGCAACCAGTAACCTTCATAGGATCACTATTAGCAGAACCTATGGCTGCTGCCACTATAATTGAGGCACCTGCCCTCACCCAGATAAGTAATGGTACTTTGAGCGTAGAACTTTGCACAGTTTCAACCTCAGTCACAGAGCCTGAAATAGTTCAAGCAGTTAATGGAGTCCTCTTAGCTGAGGGTATAGAGGTAGAATACACCCTGTCAGAGCTTATTCTATCCCCTTCACGGTCCCCGACTACTACAAACCTGAGAAAACTGGACGGTTCACCAGTAGAATTATATACATTGACAGGTCAACGCCTGTAAACATCAAGGAGAAACATCATGGCTAAATATCTCGACGCATCTGTAACCGCCGCTGCTCATGCAGTAATAAAATCTGGAGCTACCACTTTGCTCCTGCTGTCTTCCTCGGAAAGCACTTATGCCGGTCTTGCGGCCAAGACGCTGGCTACCAAAACCATCAACGCTACTGGCTGGACTGTAGCCAACGGGGTGCTGACTGTCCCTTCGATCACCAGCATCAGCATCAGCACCTCTGGTACTGTGAGGGCGTTCGCGCTGACCAATGGTTCCACCATCGAGTACCTGTGCGACTACTGCGCTGGTTCCACCGATGGTACTACTGGTGGCACGGCGGTCACCTCGGGCCAGCTTTATGATTTGGCAACCTGCACCCTGACCATTAACCAGCCCACCTAACCTGATAAGTTAAACCAAATAGATACGCCTAGTAACCTAGGCGTATCTATTTTACAATTTATAACTACAGGATGTTCTTATACTGTTACCAAAAAAAAATACTAGCCCTAGAAACAGGGTCTAGCATTAATCATGACTCTGGTGAACTGCCTTCTAGAATAAGTACTGTTAATGTTAAGGTACTGTGGGAATTTATTAAAAAATAAAGTATTTGTAAAATGTATTAATAAAATATACTGCAAATCAGTATATAATAATATGAATGATAACTTAACCAAATTGTGCCTTACTTTTGCGTGGATGATACAGTAGGTTTCGTTATATAAGGAGTCGGTTGATGAAGGTAGAGACTAAAGAATTTAATATGATGGCTCCTTTCTCGCTGACAGAAAAGGATGCCACGATAGTAGGAGACGAAAACGTAATCACTATCGCAGGCTACGCGAACTACACAGGCCTTGATGCTAGTGGGAAGACTTATATAGACATCGTTGGAGATCTATTGTCTGTAGATGGTATTGACTTGTCTGTATGGGCCTCTAATCCAGTTATACTGCTTGGGCACAATAGAGATCAGGTTATAGGAAAAGGTACTAGGGTAGAAAAACGAGCAGATGGGCTTTTCATTGAATGTGAATTGCACCGAAGTGCTATGGACGAAAAAGATTGGTACAGGCTTAAGTCTGGGCTTACTTGTCACTACAGCATTGGGTTTCGCACGCAAGATGCTATGTTTAAAGAAGTGGATGGAAAAGAAGTATATTTCATTACCAAGTCCTTGCTACTTGAATGCTCTTGTGTAAATATTCCAGCAAACTCTATGTCCTCTTTTGAGCGCATCAAAGAGCTAACAGATAAAGAAACTAATGAGGAAATAATAATGACAAACATCAAAGTGAAGAGGGCCGATCTGCTCTCCGTAAAAGACCTTGAGGCTTTCAAGTCTCTCGGCGGAAATGAGGCAGAAGAGGTCGAGATTTCTGTGGCTACTTTTCTTAAGAATCTTGTGGCACAGGAAGTTGCTTCCGCTCTTGAGGCTAAAGAAAAAGAATCCAAAGAACTCCAAGAAAAAGAGGCTCAAGAACTTAAAGAAAAGGAAGCTGCTGAGCTTGCTGAAAAAGAAGCCGCAGAACAGGAAGCTGCCGACAAGGCTAAACTCGAAGAAGAAAAACAACTGGCTGATGAGCTGGCTGAAGTAAAGTCTCTCGTCGAAACTCTCAAAACCGCCCTTGCTGCGGAAGAGAAATAATTATAAATTCCTAGGAGAATAAGATGAAAGAAGAGATTGCACAGCTTAAAGAAGTAATTGAGCTTACTCAAAAAATGGCTGACTCTGCTAAAGCATCCCGAGAGGCGGAAGTCAAAGAACTTTCTGAAAAACTTGTAGAGTTGCAGAAAGAAGTTAAAGACAAGAAAATTCAGTTTTCTGATGGGTCACAGGCTGCAAAGTCTGGTGTAATGACTAAAGAGGCTGAGCGCAAAATGGACGAGCTGTTCATTGCCTCTGCTCTGCTTACCCGTAAAGACGGTCGTCTTGATGCTGAAGCCTACGCTGAAGTAACTGGCTCAGCTGATTATCGCGATGTAGTTAAGGACGCTGGGCTTACTCAGGGTCTTGGTTCTTCGCAGAACACTGGAGATGCTGTAGGTGGGGACTTTATTCCGCCGGGCTTCTCTTCCACTCTGCTTGAAGAAATCTGGCTCAAGCTTGAAGTAGCTAGTCTGTTTAAGCGGTTTAACATGACTTCTCCTACCTTCACCTTCCCGTTTGCACCTGACAGGCTCGTAGCTCGTAAAGGTACTGAGGCAGCCGCTATCACTAAAGACCGCTTTGCAACTGACCAGATTATATTCACCGCGAAGAAAATCATGGCCAACGTTGACTTTACCGACGAAATCGAGCAGGATTCTATCATCGCAATCCTTCCCCTCGTTCGTCAGAAACTCATCGAGAGCTTTGCAATCGGTCAGGAGCAGATTGTACTTAACGGCGATGTAACCTCGGGTGCTACCAACGTTAACGGCGACCTTGATGCCACTGCAGAAGATGTTCGTCTGACTGTGAATGGTCTGCGTAAGCACGCAAAAGCATCCCACAGCTACTCCATCGCATCTGGTGGTTTCTCTGCTGATAACATGCGCCTGCTTCGTACCAAGATGGGTAAATATGGCAAGAATCCTTCCGATCTTTGCTACATTGTCACTATCAATGACTACAACAAGATCCTTGGTTTCGATAACTACCAGACCCTGTATCAGTATGGTCCGGGTGCTGTAATCATGAACGGCGAACTTGGTCGCATCGACGGTATTCCGATCATCGTCACCGAGCTGCTGCCCTCTTCGGATGGTACTGCTACCACCGGTGTTGACTCTACTGGTATCGTAAATGCTACTGCAGCTAACAACGTAAAAAACATCTGTGGTCTTGTGAACAAGAATGCATACATGTGGGGCGATCGTAAAGCATTTGGTCTTGAGACTTTCCGCAACCCCTACAACCAGATGACCTCGCTCATCGGTTCGCAGCGTCTTGACTTCCAGAAAGTTCTTTCTTCTGGCGATCCGACTGCTGTGTTTGGTATCAACTACTAATCTGTAATATTGGAGGGGCTGGAAACGGCCCCTCCAAGTTAACTTGGAGATTCCTTATGGAATTGATTTGTGTAGAAAAATATAATGACATCAGATTTACTTTAGAAGTTGGGGATTCTACCTCAAAGGTTTCATACCTTACTGATGAGGAGATTGCTCAGCTTATTGCCGATTATCCTGAAAAGTTCGAGAGAGTAGGAAAGAAAGACTCAGATGAAGGTCTAGTTATTGAGACTAAGGTTCCTAAAGTAGAAACTCAAAAAGTTAAGCTGACTAAGAAATAGAGGTAGCCATGAACTTTACAACCTCAGAAAAAGTAGCAATGTTTCTAAACAAGACCTCCCTTCTTTTAGGAGAGGCTGCTACTATTGATATGCTGCTAGATATGGTTGATGGGGTTATAAAGAACTATTGTGGGTGGGAGATTCTAGCTAAGGACTACACATATACACTTAGTGGCGATGGCACCGCTACTCTATATCTAAAGCAAGCTCCAGTAAACTCAGTCGATAGCCTAGTATTTGATGATACTGATTACACCGCAGATGTTACTATCAGCACAGATGATGGAATCTTATCCTTTTCTACAGACTCAGGATTATCTTTTACCTCTGGAACAGATAACATAGAAGTAACTTATAATGCAGGATATTTGGCTGTGCCAAATGATTTAGCTTATGCTGCTTCTTGGTTGGTAGCTATTAACTTTAATAGGATTACTCAAGAGAGTATAGGAATTACTAAAGAACAGTTTCAGGATGTTCATGTGGAGTACGATAGAACTGACATCCCAGTAATGGTTAAGCATGTTCTGGATAGATACAGGCAGATAGGTATTTTTTAGGAGTCTAGTATGAAGGGAGCTACATTCGCAGCTAATAGGATGTTAAAGATAGTTGGAGTGTTTGAAGGACTTCCTAGAATTCTAAATGTTGACCTCAATACTTATGAAGTAGGGTACACTCAAATAAATGTGATGGCTACCACCGCATTTTCCAGAACCAAGACTCATAAGGGATGGTTCTCAGGAACTGCTGACATAACTAACGGTACCAGAATAATTGATAGAGTAGACGACAATAAGTACTTAGTCATGAGTATTAAAGCTGAGTATGCGGGTGGGCTTGTAGCTTTCAAGGATGCCACTTTATTTAAGGTTAACGAAATATGTAGCCTTACTAGGTTTAGCTCGAATTTAGATTCATTTGGTAGAGTTTCTACTGCCACTCCCGTGACTATAGCTACAGATATCTGGACTATGGTGAACCCTCTTACTATAGATGTAGAAGAGAGAGCAGACCGAGTTATAGACAAAGATAAGATTAAATTCGCTATTCAATCTAGCGTATCTGTTGCAGTAAATGATAGGTTTGTTACGTCTTCTGGCGAAAACTTTAAAGTAGTAGCGTACAGCCGGGCAGAAATTGAGGGACTCTTAATGGTATACGTAGTACCGGATACTAGATAATGGCCAAGATAACTTTGAAGCTAAATAGTAAAGATTTAGAGAAGCTATATAAAAATGCAGCTAAGATTGAAGCTGAGCTTACCTCTACTGAGGGGCCTATATACTCCTATATGCTTACCATAGGCAATGAGTATAAAGAGGCAGTACTTAGTGGCATAGGTAAAACCTTTGATGGAGTTCTTACTTTAAAGAGCTTTTTGGGTGAACCTCAAACAGTTAATTGGAAGAAAAATGCTAAGGCAACTTTAGCATTAAAGAAGAAAAACTATTGGAGCTTAACTATATGGAAAGCTTCAGGAGCTGTTGAAAGAGCAGTTAAGGTAGCAGAAATAAAGAGCACAAATTCAAAAGAGATATTTTCAGGGTTGGATAAAGCAGATGACCCTGAGGCATATTCTCATGCTATAAACACAGAGTTTGGTGCTGTTTCTGTTCCTGGAGATAGAGAGTATAAAGGAAGGGCTTTATTTACTTTGCTAAATGCTGTATTCAGTAGCAGCACTCCTAAGATAGTTGCTAATATAGAAAAGCAGCTTAAAGAAATAATAAACAAGCACTGGGGGAGCTAATGAAGCTACAAGACATAGAAGCTAGCATGATGCGCCACCTTTACGAACAGCTACAAGTAGCACACGGAATTAAAGTATATGAAGATATTGTTTCACAGGACTTTGAATTATATGATGAGTGGGTTGTAATTGACTCTTTAGGTAACCCTATGGGAGCTGAGCCAGTCCAACATTATTATATACATGCAGCAATAAAAAATGGAGCACCTAACGCTAAGCATAAGCTTAACGTGTTGGTGGATAAAGTAGAAGAGGTTATTAATTTAGGAACAGAGATATCTTTATACAGTTACTCTACAGGAGAATTATTAGGATACATGACAGTTAGCGATTTTAGTATGAGCCCTGTGCTGCAACATAGCGCCGGGGGAATGATGAGATCATTAGCTGTTAGTGCAGTATATGTGGCTTAACATTTAACAATTTAGATTAGGAGAAAATAAAAATGGCAACTTTGGGAAAAGAATACCAGCCGATGGTAAAAAATGTTAACGGCGTTCTTGTCGGCGTGGCGCAGGTTCGTGTTGGACGTCCTTCTGTTCGCGATGCTGGCACTGCCGCTATTAAAGCAGTCCAGTTCGTAGGTACTAGTGAGAAGAAAACTGACACTTCTACTGGTGCTTCTATTGATTACATTAAACCGCTAGACATGTCCACTGGAGGTACCCTTCCGACTGGATGCACTCTTACTTCTGCAGGTACATATACTGGAGCATACGATGGTTGCTTTATTATTAGGGCTGTAGATGCTACTTCGGTAGATATCTTTGCACCTAACGGGTATAAAGACGCAGGAGTACTACTTACTGCCTTTGATATCGAAGCATACGATATGAAAACTGCGTCAGCTGCTACCTCTGGAGCTACTATCACCGGAGTTCCTGCTACTACTGTTACTGCTGGGATGACCTGGATCGTACCGGTATGGGCGGGGTCTGCGGTGGATAAAGTTCAGACTGGCATTGTATCTCCTTACAGTATGTTCGCTAGCTCCGCTGAGTCAGTTGGAGGCCTAAAGTCAGCCTCTTTTACGCCTAAACTCGATAGCCTTAAGACTCTTGAGTCCGGCTTCCCTGCTGAGGTTCAGGATCGCATCGTTGAGAAAACCTCTGTCGATGTTAAGTTCGAGTCGCAAGAGTATACGAACGCTAATATTGCGTATCTTCGTGAGATGGTTTCTAAAGTTATTAATGATGCGAAGATGTCGTCTATCCCGGTAGAAGTTGTCTGCCGTACTCGTGGTAACACTCTCGTAACCTTCTGGATTCCGAATGCAGGTCTTACCCAGTTCCCTGAGGTAGCTCCGCAAAATGACTACTCCAGCCTTACTTGGGAGATGGGTGCGTCTAAGCAGACTGAGATTACTGGCGAAAGCGCAGAGTACAACGTCTGGCTTAAGAATGCCTCTATCTACACTGAACTTTCTTACATACACTAGCTAAGTGCTTGTTTTTATTAACATTTTTGTTTTGAGGCAAAGAGATTGCAACTCTGGGCGGTTGGTCGCCGCCCAGCCTCATTAGTACGTTAAGACTATCCAGTGACCTAGGGGGTATATGATAAAGTGTACTAAATGTAACGAAGAAAAATCATTGAGCGAATTTTATACGTCTAAAGGTAAACCATACAAATGGTGCAAAGACTGTACTAAAGAGTACAACTTAATTTGGAGAAATAATAATAAGGATAAAACAAAAAATTATCATAAAAATTATTATTCTAAAAATAAAGAAACAGTAATTGCTAGGACTTCTAGATACCAACAAGAGAATCCAGAGGTACAGCGCGCTGCAGCCAAAAAATATAGATTGGCAAACAAAGAAAAATTAAATAAGAGCAGTAGAGAGTATATTAAAGCTAACCGAGAAAAGATGTTAAAGTATAATGCGGATTGGCGAGCTAAAAATAGAGACAAGTATAATAATAGGGAAAGACACCGAAGGTGCTTAAAACGTAATCTAAAAGGTTACCATACTGAACACGATATAGAAGAGACTTTTATTGAACAACTCGGAAAATGCGTATATTGTGGAAAATCGCTAAAAGATCATTACACAGTAGACCATATTATTCCAATAACGCGGGAAGGATCTTCTGATTTTGCGTATAACATTCAACTATTATGCAAGAGTTGTAACTCTAGTAAACATAATATGAACCATGAAGAGTATCTTGCGTACATGAATAACCGCATAAATTGTTACAATGAAGATTCTAGCAAATTACTAAAACACTGGAGAAACTAATAAATGTCTTTTCAAAAGATTAATGATAAAAAATACTCAATTCGTATCGACGGAAACCTAACCGACATCGACGTGCCTTACGGAAAATCACAGGCTCTTTTCGAGGCTTTTGTAGGCTCCGGAGGTGTGATCGACTCGGAAGGAAATGTCAAGAACGACGTTATGTCTATGGTAAGAAGCTTTGGCACTGTAGGAGATATTCTTCTAAGCAAATATGGGGCTAAAGGGGCAGTAGTTGAGCAGGGGGATTGTAGTGAACTTTCTACAGGCGAGGCTATTGAACTTTTCCAGATGGCTTCTGAGATTGTTTCAGATTTTATACAAGCCATTACTCAAGCGCAGAGTCCGCAGGCGGAGCCAGTGGCAGAAGACGACAAAAAAGCCAAGAAGACTCCGAAAGCTTAACAGTAGACGAGCTAATACTAGAGCTGTCAGAGTGGAACGTAGATAGCTACCTCAGGTATAAATGGATGTTTTCTTGGAAGGAAATACTAAAGTTCTACACTAGGAAACAGAAGATCTACGTAGAGCGCAAAAAAGCTGACTTTGATTTCCTTGTGGAACTTGCTACTGCATGTCTTGGTGGAAAGAAATCTGACGGCGAAATTTCTATTGACTCTGGTGAAGGACTAGATGAAATGGATGAGGAGCAAGAAGAAGCACTTCGTAGAGCCTTAGGCGATGACTTTGACAAAGTAATGGGTAATTAATTTAAAGGCAGATAACGTCGGGGTGTACCCCAAGGGGTTATCTGCCTTTTTGTTGTATAGTGACTTCCGACACATCGGAATTAAGGGTAGGAGATATTTATTTATGGCAGACAAAAAACAGAGATTAGGAATTGAGCTATCTCTTACTCTTGAAGAAGGTAAGTTTAAGGATTTACTTGCTCAAATAGAATCCGCCTTTAGCAAGGTGGATATTAAAGGGTTTGAACAAAAGCTAACTGGTGTAGAAGCGAAGATAAGTAAAGTCGCTAAAGAAATGGCTGCCCTCAAGCACGTTAACGCAATTGATATGAAGGCAACCCTAGATACCTCAGATGTTAACGAGAAAATAGTTAAAGCAGAAGATCATATCAAAAACTTCGGCAAAGTCGCTAAAGACGTTACCGGAGAAATTTTTGCGCCCGCTATTGTGGCTAGAAATGCAGATAAATCATCTGAAAGAATAAAAAAATTCTATTCAGACCTAGAGAACTATTCTGCCAAGGCAAAGAAAAATGCTCTTGACCTTTCAGTAATACTATCTAAAAAGGTTCCCAACAATGTATATGAGCGTACAGACTATCCTGATTCAAGGACCAGAAGTGACCATGGTAGAGTTGACCCCAAAGTACTGCTGGGCCTAAAGGGGGCCAATGGAGAAGATTCTATCTTTAGGGATAAAGCTATATCTTCTGGTGGCACTCCGGATTCTGGTAAGTACTCCAAAGCAGAATGGGAAGCATTTAAAGAGAACATACGCAAAAATGGTATAAAAGATGCTATTTGGGTTCGCAAAAAGGCAGGCGAAGCTAACTATGAGATAGAAGAAGGTAATCATCGCATAATAGCTGCTATGCAGCTTGGTATGAAAAGCGTACCTCTTAGGGTAGATACTTATGCACCTACTACTAAAACGAGAGATGCTAGCGGTCTACCTGTATATACCAAACATCCGGATGATAAAGTAAGCCCGTTGTTTTCTGCCAGTTCGTCTACCAGCACGGTGGAGCAGACAGTCAACATGCGCAAGCAACTTGATGCGTTAATATCTTCGCTATCAGATCCCAAACTTACCCCGACTAAGCTAGCTGAAATAAATGCAGAACTTAAGACCCTTCAGAAAAGATTTAGTGATTTAAAGGTAGGAGACGGAGTATCAAATAACCTAGCTTCTTTGAGGTCTAAAGAAGACGCAATAGCTGCAGCAGCTAGAAAAAAAGAACTTTCTACTCTTGGAGATACCTTTGCTACCGAGATATCTAGGGAGAAAGCAAAGGCTAAAGCCCGCAACGATGCCCTTAGAACTATGGGCGATGAATGGGTAACCGAGATAAATAGAGCAAAAGCTAAGGCTAACGCTGCTACAAAAAGCAGAGAATCTGAACTTTCTGCGCTAGGAGATCAGTTCAAGCTAGAAATATCAAATGCCAGAAAAGCTCAAGCCGACCGCATTCGTGCTCTAAGAAATATGGGGGATGATTGGAAAGCTGAAATAAACGCGGCTAAAACAAAGGCTAACGCTGCGGTTAAGTCTAGGCAGTCAGAGCTTTCCACTCTAGGAGATCAGTTCAAGCTAGAAATAGATAACGCTAGAAAAGCTCAAGCTACTAGAATCAGAGAACTCAGAGCCATGGGAAGTGAGTGGCGAGCTGAAATTGCAGCAGAGCGTAGAAAGGCTGACAAATCCACGAAGTCGGCTGAGACTCTATTGCAGGCTGACTGGAATAAACAAGCTGGTACCTCTGGAGTTAAGTATAAAGCGGCTGGTGGAGGCTATGTAAAAAATTCTGTAGAAGTAGTTGACCCTTCTAACTTAGACGCTATGAGAAGGGTAACAGCAGAAGCCTATAAGATGAACGAAGCGTTTGACCACGCTAGAAAGGGCACCCACAATTTTGCTATAAAGTTCAAAGAGATGGCAAAAACTATGGCAGAATTCTACCTTATCAGAGGTACTTTCTTCGCCATATCCAACCAGATAAACAGCGCCATATCTGATCTGTTAAAGTTTAATCAGGCTCTTGCAGATACAGCGGCTATATCCAACGCCTCAGCAGAAAATGTAAATAAATTTGGCCTAGCCGCTATGATGATAGCTAGGAATTCTAAGATGAACCTAGAAGATGTCATGAAGTTAATGAATCTTCTAGCCCAGTCTGGTGTTAACGCTACAGACGTTCCGCTGGTTTCTAGAGTTACTGCTATGTTTGCTACTGGTACTGGCTCTAGCGCAGAGAATGCAGTCCGAGTTATGACTACTGCGCTGAACGTGTGGAATATTGAGGCTAGTAAATCTGCTATAGTAGCAGATACCTTAACCGCAGGTCTTAACTCTGCAAAGCTAGAGGTAAACGAACTTTCTACTGTGTTCAACTACTTAGCCCCTATGGCTAGGCAGGCAGGATTCTCTATACAGCAGACTACTGCCATTATAGCAACCATGTCGCAGATGGGGGTTAAAGCCTCTACTATCGGTACTGGTACAGGTCAGTTGCTGACTAGGCTGATGGCTCCCACCAAGGGTGTTAAAGATTTAGCTAAAGCATACAACCTAGAGCTAGATCAGCTTAACCCTAGATTGCATAAGTTTAGTGAGATTATACGTACACTCCAAACTGCTGACGGAGGTAAAGCAATTCCTGTCCAAGACTTGCTAAGAGGGTTTGGGCAGATCGCTGGTAGATCTGTTTCTGCGGCTGTATCTGCCGATGCGGATTTCTTCGAGGAAATGGAAAAAAATGTTTCTCTAGGTAATGCCTCTCTTGTAGCCTATAGTAAAACGTTAGAAGGAGTTGGAGCTAAGCTTAATGTATTAAGACAAACATTTGTGCAATTGTTTGGGTCTATAACTTCTTTTAACGGAGTGCTTGGGCTAGCGTATGACTTAGCACTTAGTCTTACTAGGGGGCTATCTACAGTAGAGGGAAAATTCTTAGCTGCAGGCGCAGCATTGACTGGGATAGTAGCTGCTATATATTCATTTAGAACTGCTATAATAGCTTTTAGTGCAGCTAATCCTTTGACTATTTGGCTGGTTGGGTTAGGGGTACTTTTATCAGGACTTATAGCTTATTTTGGTAGAGTGTCTTCAGAAGTGCAGGCTTTAGGTAGAGAACATGACAAGCTAGCTAAAGATATGGGGGCAACTCAGCGAGCATTCCAATCCCTTACTAGCATCTACGGCGAGGCTACTAAAGCAGGAAATCTTAACAAAAATATAACTAGAGAACACAAAGAAGAAATAGAGAAACTAGTAAGAACCACTCCCTCCCTTCATGGAGTTATAGATACATCCGTAACTAAGTATGGGGAGTTGGCTAGGTCTATAAAAAACGTTAATAACCAGATGGAATCCTTGTCTGATAATAACTTAAATGCTTACAATAAGCTGGTAGACCAACTTGAAAAATCTAAGTCCCATCGCGGATGGGGCGGATTCACCATGAGTTATAATGACAAATTAGCTCAAATAGATTCTGTGGAGAGAGCTTCTATAGCCAATGCCAGCGGTAACAAGGATAAAATAGCTGCAGCAAAATCTGCTGCAGAAGAAGCTAGGGCAACTTTAGAAGTTGACTTTAAAGCTGATCCCACGGTTAGAAAAATAGTTGACATGCTTCTTATTAAACAGTCTTCCATCTCATACGGTAACCCAATAGATCCGCTTAAGAATGACCCTGAAGCTCTCAACGTATCTAAGTACGTAAAAGCAAAGCCAGAGCTTAAAGGTGGCCCAGATACTAATCCATACCCTACTCCGGGTATAGGTGAAAAACCCACCAGCGGAGATACCATCACCGGCATAGATATGGCAGATGCTGCTAGAAAATTTGCCAATGATAACTCTAAACTACTCAGCCAGCTAATGCTTAGTGGAACTGAAAATGACCTAAAAGCAGCTATAGAGGATATTAAAGGAGAAAAAGACCCAGAGGTTTATGCTGAAAAGAAGAAAGCTATTGAAGGTTACATTAAAACCTTAGAGACACAAACTTTAAAAGCCTTCACAGAAGATCAAATTACTAAGATGGCAGGCGCAGTGGGGGCTGAATACGATCCTAGCAAAAAGAAGCCTTTTCAGTTTCCTAACACTGATGTTGGAAATCTAAACTACAAGAACTACACTCAGTATGTCAAAGATAATCCCACTGCTTTTATGGATAGTATCTCCAAAGTGACTGCAGAAAAAGGCTTTACTACCGCCTCTGGTATGAATCTTACGGAAATAAAAATTCCCGGCTTTAGCCCTGAGGCTGGAAATAAGCTTACTTCGGCAGGAGTAGAAAAGCAGTTAGATAAAGAACTTTCAGTTCTTAAACAAACTGCCGATCTTAAAAAAGAAGAAGCAAGGACAGCTAATGAAGTACGCAATATCGACATAGATGTACTAACTATGGAGATAGAAATAAATGCTAAGAAGAAAGAAGCATTTGAGAAAGATATTGCTACATTGAACACTAGGTCGTTAAGCAGAGATCTCACCGCAGACGAATTACAGCAGTACGAACTCATGGTGGAAAAGCTTTATACTATAGAAGATTTAGTAGAGTCCATCAAGAGAAAGAAAGCAGAAAGTGAGGATACAGGATTCTTCTCTAACTTTGGAAAAGGATCTTACTCTGCGCTAAAAGCTCAAGGAGATGTAAAGTCTAACACCCAACAGTTAGGAGCTGACATAACCAACACTACCCTAACAGGTATGAACACCTTACTTGATGAGTCAATAACTAAGCTTGCAAAGCTAGAATGGAGCTGGAAGTCATTTGCAACAACTCTAGGCAGTGTTATGCAAGATATAGTTAAAGAGCTACAAAAGTACTTAGTAAAATTATTTGTGGTGTGGTCTGTTGAGCAACTGGTAGGGATATTTAGTAGCGGTGGAAGCGGTAAGGGTGCTCAAATGTCTTCTTCCACATCTGCGGGTAATTTTACTCTAGGAGCTAACGGGCTTAGCGCTGCTAAGTTTGCTGAAGGAGGTCAGGTTCCTTTGAATGCAGGGGTAGCAAATACGGACTCGGTTGCTGCTTGGCTCACCCCAGGAGAAGTGGTTATAAATAAGCCAGCAGTGGATATGTATGGGGCAGACTACTTCCTAAAGCATAATGCTAAGAAGTTTGCTGAAGGAGGTCTTGTAGGAGGTGTTAGTAGGTCTGTAGCAGGCGCAGACTCTGGAGTGATAAACTTACAGGTCGTTAACATAGTGGACCCTAAAGATTTGCCGACTACCAGCGATACGCAGATAATTAATGTTATAAACATGGACATCGCCAAAAGAGGGGCAACGTACAAGTCTGTAAAACTAGCTACTCAGCAGTAATAAAAATACCCCGCTCAGTATTAAATGGGCGGGGTATTAATATTTTTTGCCGGTGTAATGTATATAATAGTATAGGAGGAGATTATGGAAACATATCCCACAGTAGGCTCGGATGGAAAAAGGATACCAAATCCTTCCATGCCAATAGACTATGGCATAAAGAGTAACAACATCACATTTACCTCGGACAGTGGTATAACTGATATTAGGCCCAGAGGTAGACTTAAGAATACATTTTCTTTTTCATATGTAGCATTAAACGCTATTCAGTATAAAGCCATCAGGGATTTCTACATAGCTAGAAAAGGAACTCACGAATCTTTTTACTGGGTAGATCCTGTAGACAAAACTCAGTACGTAGTAAGATTTTCAAATGAAGAGTTCATAGGAAAAAACTTTGGGCATAACACCGCCACTCCTTTGTACTCTGTAGAAATAAAATTGGAAGAGGTGCTGTAGGTGGTAGAAGATCATTTGATAAACACTATTAAGACTATGGCCAATGGAAAAGCAGAAAGATGCGGAGTAATTACTGAGTCAGGTGAATTAATAGAAATTACAAATGTATCTAATGATCCTAACAAGTTTCTTTTCAGTAGAAAAGAATGGTGCTCCTTGCTTAACCAGAAGATAAACATAAAAGTTATTTGGCACACTCATGTCAACGGAACTTCCGACCCATCCGAAGCAGACCTAGAATTTATGAGAACAGTACAATACGACTCACTTATTGTGTCCAGTTCATCTTGGAGATATATAGAATGTCTAGAGAAATAAGTGGCCTTTTTAAAGAAGAAACACTGCTTAGAGAGCAGTCTCAGCTGCTACATCTGATATCTTTCATAGATATACCTACTACTCCAACTGCAACTACTATAAATGTAGTTGATTCTAATGATACTGCTACTTATCAAGGGGTCACATATATAAAATTCCCAGTCATGTTTAATGGGGTTGATATGACCAGCTCCGGGGAAATAAATAAAGCATCTATCCTAGTGGCTAACCCAGGTAGAATATTTCAGGACCTTATAAATAAGTATAATGGGCTTAGGGGTATAAGAGTAAAAATAATTACTGTATATGAAAAATTTACAGACAATGGTGATAGCCCAGATTTAGATGCTTATGTGGAAGATGAGTTTATCATAGACTCTTATTCTTCTACCGATACTGTTATTCAGTTTTCTCTAGATCCAGTATGTGACTTCAACATAAAAGTTCCTAGGCGCAGGTATGGCAACCTATGCTATTGGAAATACAAAGATCCAGATACCTGTATGTATGCAGGAGAACTGGCTACATGTAATAAAGATTTATCAGACTGTAGAGCACATGCCAATGAATCTAGGTTTGGTGGGTTCCCTGGAATTCCAAGGCAAGCCAGAAGGGTTAATTTTTAATATGTATCTAGACTATCTTTCATTAGCTTACGGTAAAGGCGCAGGCCGGGTTGATTGCTTTCAGTTAGTAAGATTATTTTATGAAAGAGAATTTGGAATATCCATACCTAATTTAGATTATCCAGAAGATTGGTACAATGATACTCCAAATCTTATCATAGAGAATTACAAGTCTTATGGATTTACCGAATGTGCTAATGATTCATCATATGGAGATGTGGTAGTTTTCTATGTGAACAACGTTCCAAGACATTTGGGTATAATGATTAAGTCAAATTACTTTCTGCATAGTACTAAAAATGGAGTAGCTGTCCATAGCATTACTTCTGGAAAATGGTTGTCTAGGGTAGCTATAAAATTACGGCATAAGGGTGTTCTAAATGATATTTTCTTTTCATAAAGATTTAATAAAATATGTAAAATTTCAGGATACGATTGAAATAAAGAAGCCTACGCTTATTCAATCCTTCGAGCAACTTATGCTTGAATATCCTCAGTTGTACGTATTTTTGGCAGAAAATGGATGGGAAGAGGCTTCTAAGACATCCTTCAAATTAAATGATATTTACATTATAGATACTAAAGAGCTGCACACTAAAGTAGTTGAGTCTGATGTTGTATTTGTTGGTAGAGATATACCACAAGGCGAAAGTGCAGTATTTAAGATAGCTGCTGCCGCAGTAATAGCCGCCGTTAATGCTATGACGGCTAACAACCCTTACGTGTACGCATTCGCAGCTTCTTTAGCTCTAGGTGGAGTTTCAGAGCTAGTAATGGGGCAACCTCAACTTCCTACTTTTGATTCTGGAACAAGTACATCGGCAACATATACCTTTTCTGGTATAAAGAATACCACAGTCATTGGTACTCCTATCGGTATAGTGTATGGAACTCATAGAGTCGGTGGGCATATTATTAATGCCTACAACGATGTAATTGGAGAAGACACTGTAGGTAACTCAAGCTGGCTGCGTATGCAGATAGGTTTGTGTGAGGGAGAGATAAGTCAAGTTGAGCCTTCTTCTATTGAAATAAATGGTCGTAGAGCCTCTGCTTACCCCAAGTCCGATATTGGAGTTTTACTCAGGTACGGGGACTCCGCGCAGTTACCTCCGGACAGTCCTGTAATCGTGGCTGAAGATGCTACAAGTACCATCGTCCCTAACGTTAGAAACTTTCCCATCTACCAAAATGGGAATACTTATGATAGACACTACTCAGTGGAGTACACGTTAGAAACTCCAGCCACTAGTGTGGATATCTACATGTCAGCTTATTGGAGCATCTTCTGGCCGGTGAAGTTCACAGTATATTGGAAAGAAGCCAGCGATCTGGGAGACTACTCTAATGTGTCTGGGCCATTCTGGGGTCCGAAGCCTATCTATGATAATCAAGACACAGTGGCCATTCCACCTACTATTTCTACGGTTGTATTTCCTGCAACTGGGATGTATAAAATAAAAATAGTTCCGCTTACTTCTACTAACTTAGATGTATATGGGTGTGCTAGGCCTGTTACTCCTCCGTCGATAGAAGGTATTCCTCCTCTGCCTGAAGGAGCTATGTCGGTATTAGACCCTTACGTAGTTAAATATGTGATCCATAACTCAGGGGTACAAAATACTGATGACCATAGCGCTATGGAATTTTTTAATAAAATAGAAAATTCTATTTCTTATAATCTACAAATAAATAATGATCCTTCTGGTACTGTGTCTGTGGATTCCCCCGGCGTTGTAGTAACTACCTCAGAAATAGTGGATTCAATAAAGGTAAATTTATCTGCTCCTGTGCTATACAAGAGTGCGAATGGAAATCTAAATGAGACAGCAGTAACTGTGAAAATATACTGGAAACTAGAAGGCAGTAGCCTATACACAGAAGATGACTCGACGACCGCCACTATAAAAGGTAAAACAAAGTCAGAGGTAGAGTACTCTTTAATGCTACCTGTGGCACAGGCTGGTATATATGATATAAAAATTGTCAGGGTCACCGAAAGTAATGAGGACAACCTTCTAATTACTGATAGGGTGTACCTTAAAGATATTGTAGAGATAATACAGGATAAGCTTATATACCCGCACACAGCGCTACTTGGTATAAGCATAAAAGCAACTGAGCATATATCTGGAGGGCTTCCTACAGTAACGTCTATTGTGAAAGGGACTAAGGTAAGTGTACCGGAGAACTATAACAGTGCTAGACGCATTATGCAAGGCAGCTATACTGGTGAATTAAAATCTACTAAAGAGTGGACTGACAACCCAGTTTGGTGTTTGTACGACCTTATAACTAATAGTAGATACGGCCTTAAAGATTACTTTAAGATCTCAGATGCTAAGCTTGGAATAATGCTAGCTAACTTTTACATCATGGCGCAGTATTGTGACGAGAGAGTGTTGCCCTCTGGTGAAGTTGTAACAGATTCTACCTCTATAGACTTTGAGGCGGCTAGGCCTAGGTTTAGCCTCAATCTGGTAATAGATCAATCGAAAACAGCTATAGAGTGGCTTACTGCTATATGTGCTACTATGAGAGGCTCTCTGTATTATACAGAAGGTTGTATATTTTTAGACATAGATAGGCCGAATAAGCCTATTACTCAGATTTTTAACATGAGTAATTTAAATGACTTCACGGAGACAGGCTCATCTATAAAGCAGCTTCCTAATGCTTATGAAGTTCAGTTTAACAACTATGCTAATGATTATGACTCTGATACTATTTTAGTAGAGGACCCTGTATACAAACTAAATCAATCTGCAGAGGAATATAAAAATACCTTGCAGCTAGTTGGGGTTACTAGTGAGGAGCAGGCTAAGGCTCTTGCTAAATATACATTGAATGTTTCTAGGCTATTAACTAAGACTGTAACTTTTAAGACTTCTACTTACGGACTTCTTTCCACTGTAGGTGATATTGTAGGTGTTCAGCACGATACTCCTCTATGGGGGTTTGGTGGTAGGATAAAAAGTTACAATCCAACCACCTTAGAGATAGAAGTGTATGAAGATATTACTGTGGAAAACGGCAAAACTTACGCAATACAGTTGGTTACTTCTGGTATAGTATCTGAAGAATTGGCGCTTGAGTCTGTACCTGCGGGCACGTATTCTACCTTTACTTTAACTAGTACTCCTAGCACCGCTCCTACCGCAGATGACGTATATGTATTAGGCGAGTATACCAAAGTACTAAAGCCTTTTAAGATAGTATCTGTAGCTAGAGATAAAGATGAGGTAGTGCAGCTAACTTGTGTAGAATATGATGAGTCGGTATACTCTGATGATCTAACCGACCTGCCCATTACCACAGCCATACCTAACTACTCTCAGCTTAATCTAACTCCAGATAGGTCTGTGAAGAACGTTAAGGCAGAGCCTTATATTTACACTGATAGTTCTGGAGTATTGAAAACTGGGGCTACTGTCTACTATACCCCGCCTTCTAATAACCTTTTCTGGTTAGGAGTTACAGTATTTTATGGGAAGGGTGGAGTATACTCACAGGCTCCTATAGACACTACTGGGGTAGTATTTATTCCTGAGATAACGGAAGAAGGGGATTACTTGTTCTTATGTGTGTCTAAATATACAGACGGAACTACTCAAACTATAAATGAAGTCTTAGATGATACAGTTAATAATCCCTATTACTCACTATTTATAACTCCGTATGTAGACAACACTGAATTCATGAAGGGCATAACTGGATTGCAGCTAGTGGGGCAGGCTAATGATACCAACTTTGTTGGTAGAGATGCTAAGTTTACTTGGAGAAAACCCGCAACTATTAACTTTAACCTAAATGACTATGCAGTAGATACCCCCTTAGGAGTCTCTACTTCTGATAGCTGGCTTAAGGAATACAGGGTGGAAATAAGAACGGTTGCGGGAACAGTACTGAGGACTTCAATAGTATATGACGAAGCTTACACATACACTTACGAACAGAATTACTCTGATACTAGTTCTCTGCCAACTAGAGAATTTACTGCAGTAGTTTACGCCATAGATCGACTAGGAAGGGCAAGTAATCCTGTGAGCCTAACAGTAAAAAATCCTGCGCCAAGCGCGGTGATCTAAGGATAATATATGATAAGCGTTACAGGAAGCATAGGAAGTTTTTCTATAACTTGGACTCCAGTGTATGAACCAGACGTGGCCGGCTATGTAATTTGCGCGGAGCCGGGCACGTCTGATTTTGCAGTGTCTGGGAGTAATGTAATAAACATAGGTCCTGAGGCATCCTTTACTTATTACACTAACGTGGTTGGTGATTTTGCAGTAAAGGTAGCAGCTTATGATAGTTTCAGCGATCCTAAAAATCTAATCCTATCTGATCTTAATTTTTCTACTGTATATACAGTAACAGTTATAGGACTAGTAACAGAAGTTCTAGACTCTCTAAATGGACAGATAACAGAAGATCATCTGTACTCTGCTCTTAATAGCCGTATAGACCTAATTGACGACCCAACTACAGGCCTCCTTACATTGTTCCCTAGGGTATCTATGACCGAAGGGCAATATACACTAAAGCTTAATAATAATGGTCACATTGCTGGGTTCGGTTTAGCTAACACTGCGTATAACGGCGTTCCTAGCAGTGAGTTTATGATACTCGCAGATAAGTTCAAAGTAGTTAACCCCTCATTACCTGATGACAAAAAACAAGTGTTTACGGTGGGCACGGTAAATGGTGTTACCGGAGTGGTGGGTATTAACGGGGCATTGATAATAGACGGGTCCTTAGTAGTATCCCAAAACGTATCTGTAGGCGGGTCAGTAAGCATTGGTGGAGCTACCTTAACATTTTCAGCCCCAACGCCTTCTGGGATAGGGGCAGTAGCTACTGACCTCACAAATGCACCTTCAACTATTTTGAATAGCAATGTCACAGCTACTTCTATAGGCGCTGTTAAGACTGACCTCACAAATGCACCTTCAGGCATCGTAAACTCAAATATTTCAATCAGCTCAAGCGGAGCACTATCAGGAGCCGGAGGCGGGTCAGTAACTTTATCCGGGCTTGGGTATACAGTTCCAACTTATGATTTGATTGGAGGAACTAAGCCTCCAACTGACGCAGATAAAACAAGCACCATTCTAGGAAATACTGGCACGTTGACCTTAAATCAGGCATTGACTATAAACTCTCTGCTTACTGTTTCAGGTAGTGCTGCGGGTATTACTTCTGGACTAGCTAGCTATAATGCAGATGGAACTGGATTTTGGATTAGTAAAGATACTAGTAATGCTAGAATGAGAGTTGGTACTGTAAGTGGGGGAGTTTTAACTAGCGGGTTTGTGTGGGACGGGTCAACTCTTAGTATTAGAGGAACGATTACCGCAGATGATCTAATATCTGGGTCAGAGATATACATAAATACAACGCAAGATGAAAATTCTATGGCCTTATCTGTAGATATATCAAGCTCTTCTAAGGGAGCAGTATATATTAGAAACTCAAACAGGACTTGCACCATACCAGTGCTAGATATATACTCTGGATCTAAAACAGGGGCTCCTTACTCCTCTGCCCCCGCCATAAGAGCTACCACCAATGGACCTGATATATCAGCTATAGAAGGGTTGTCTGGGTCCGGGTATGGACTATATGGATCTGGAATTAAGGGTGCAGTAAAGTTAGATCCACTAATAAGCGCTGGCACCCCAAGCACAGCTTCCTCAGTGGGGGCACTTCATTGCGACTCTAACGGAGTCTTATATATTTATACACCTACGGGGTGGGTCAAAGTAGGATCTCAGTAGAGGAGCTTTAACATGGCACAATATCAAACAGGAACAGTATCTGTAACACAGAATACCAACATAATTGCTGGAGTCGGTACTTCTTGGTTATCCAATGTAGCAATAGGGGCCTCATTTAAAGTAGCCGGAGTGCCTGCTCTTTATTCTATTATAGCAGTAGACTCTAACACTCAACTACAAATTAGCCCTAACTACGCTGGGGCTACTGTGAGTGGAGGTTCTTACCAAATAAGTACTGACTTCACCCCATCACTTGGGTTAGCTGAGATCAGCACCGGCGACTCTGAGTTTGCTTTCCACCTAACCCATGAAGTTATTAGGAAGTTGGATACAATAGTGGCTGGGAAGTGTCCTACAGCGGGTCCTGGAAGCGGGCAAGCTTTTAGTGTGGGGACTTTGAGTTCTACGGCAACATCTCACCCCACCTCCGACTCCTCCGCAGTACATCTGGCACTCAAGGCTCCGAGTGACACCCGAGAGCTTGTTGCTGGGTACGATACAACCAGTGACTTTGGGTACATTCAGTCGCGTCAGGGGGGAAATGGGTATAAGACCTTGGCGGTGAACCCGTTGGGTGGGGTTACGCTGGTTGGCACCAGCGCAGATAATGGGTCTGGTGCAAAGTTGCAGGTGGCTGGGGCTGCTTCCTTTGGGGTGCTTAACACTACAAATGGTTCTGCTTATATGCATAAGAACGGAGAAATCCGACTGTATGATGGGACTGGCGGAAACTATGTGCAGATAAAGAATGATCAGACTTCTGGAGGTGGGATTGCAATAAAGGCAGGCGGAGTTGAGAGCTTTAGAGTGTCCAACGCCGGGAATACGCTGGTCGGTACAGCAACCGATGATACAATAAATAAGTTGCAGGTCAATGGTGGAATATCTTGTCAGAACCTCACAGCAAGTTATAATGGAGTTAGCGTCGCTGCCGCTTCTACCACCGGCATCGGTATACTTGGCACACTTACCAATCACCCATTACAAATTTATAGCAACGGCGCTCCTAGGATGCAGGTAACAGCCGATGGAAGTGTGCTTGTAGGAGTTACTACTGATAACGGTTCTGGTGCTAAATTGCAGGTGTCTGGTAAAGCCACTTTTACCGACAATGTAAAGAAAAACGTAATAAACGGATGGACATCAACTACCGCTTGGGATTTTTGGGTTACAGCTGTGTCAAATACTTCAGTACGTTTGAGCATGGTAGGAAATGACGGAGTAACCAGATCAGTAAATCTCACGCTTTCATAATAAGGAGACAATAAATGGAAACTAATTACAAACAAACAGACGTAGCTGGAGAAAAATGGCAGAGGGCTTGTAGAGTTCAGATTGACAATCCGATTGGCAAAAATCCTTCTATCCTTTTTGTAGAGGAAGAAGTAGTTAACCTAGGAGATAAACAGTACACCGAACTAGTAGCTAACCTTTCAGCTCCCTTTGATGTTAATAACCAGCTGCATGTAGAACTATACACAAAACTTAATGAGTTGTATACTTTGCTGAGGACAGCTAGAGATGAGGCTGCGAATGAATAAACTAGATACGTTAGAACCAGACTTTAGAGCCAAGATAGTGGAGCTTTTAAAACAAACTGAGGCTGCTACTGGAAGGAAGTGGGGGATCAGCGACGGACGCAGGACCATGAGGAGGCAGGCAGAGATTTACGCACAAGGCAGAACTACGCCTGGGAAGGTTGTTAGTAATGCGCCTCCGGGTAGCTCAGCCCACAATTTTAGCTTGGCGGCCGACCTATGGCCCTTGACTAAAGATGGAAAAGACTTTGATTGGGGTGCTTCTAAGAGTGTATTTAAGATCATGGCAGACATTGCAGTGAAACTAGGGTTGATTGCTGGGTTTTACTTTAAGTCCTTTCTAGACATGCCGCATGTTGAGTCTCCGGACTGGAGAAAGCAGAGGGAGCTTTGGAAAGCAGGAAAACTGAAGGTGGAGTAATATCAACTAGTTAGCCTATAAAGTAGCGGGGCAACTATAGTGTTAAAAACGGCCACAAATAGAACTTTTGATTAACTTGTTAAGTAATCTTATTTATAATGGATGACAGGTAACTTCGTTCCCTGTCATCATAATTTGATTAATGTTTTTTGTTGTTTCTTTGTTTAATCAAACTTATAAATTATTAACTTTCAAGTTACTTGATAGTAACTTTCTTCATAACCTCCAAGTTATGAATGGTTCTATTATACCACATTTTTTGCATTTTGTCAAGTAAAAAATGCATCACATTAAAAATAATTTTACCAAGCGAGGATAACCATGAAGCGATTTATTTTTGCAGTATCTATGTTTTGTTTTAGTTCTGTGTCATTTGCTGGTGGAGACTTGACCTCTGACTCGAAAGGTAGGGCCGTTCAAGGATTTTCACCTGATGGCAGATTTAGTCAAATACTTACTATTAATTCTACCACCTTTGACCTTAGTAATAAGCTATCCTACAGTGTTTACACTGAAAGTGCAGGTTGCAAGGTTAGAAGTATGCCTACCTCAGACAAAGGTTCCAATAAGCAGACTACCGTACCTGCTAATAATGAGTACTTTAGGGTAGTGAATAATGCTACGCCATTTGTAAACCTTTCTGGGTGTACTTCTGCGGAGCTACAGCTGCAATAAGGGGTTAGTATGGAAAGACTGCTTATAGAGGAATGCGCCAGATTATCTGATGAGGTATATGATAAATGTATTGAAGTTGGTGATTTAGGGTTCACTGTGTCTGAAACTTCTAGCGTAGTTATCATAGCTATTAGAGGAACTGCTAATCGTAGGAACGTGGAGAGGGATATTAATGTTATCCCATACCACTTTAAGGGAGGTATGTTTTCTACTTGGGGATTTGTGAGGGCTTACAAGAAGCTTGAGGGACCAGTGTTGCAGAGGTTACCAAAGAACAAACCTGTAATATTCACAGGTCATTCTTTAGGCGGAGCTGTGGCTACTTTGTTTGCTGAGCGAATAGGAGTGGGCGCAATTACTTTTGGATCTCCTAGGGTTTATTTGAGAGGATGGTATAAGTCTACTGTAAATCATTTTAGGGTTTATATGGACGATGATCCTATTCCTAAAATTCCGGCTGTGCTTTATTGTCATAAGACGGAGGGAAATAAGATTAAAGACGCGGATAAAGAATTGATAGAGGTGTCAGACCATTTTATGGATTACTACCTAAAAAATCTTTATAAGCTTTGGCAGTAAAACTAAAGACCACTTCCGATATGTTGGAAGTGGTCTTGTTATTATTCATAATAATCCATTAGAAATTGACCGCAGGATGCTCCAATGTCTAACCCAGGAGGGATATAGTACTCATGTTGAATATTATACTTGTCAAGATATCTCCTAAATATATTTAACTTAGACTTATTACTTGCTATAGCTTTTAAAGTAGGTTTCTCATTATAGAATAAGAATTTAACATTTATGTCTTTATCTTTTAGGAAAGTACTCAAAAGTATTGCGTCTTGTTCTGTGTCATTTACTCCGTCTAATAGGGCATAATGAATTTCAACTGAATTACTGGTGTATTTTTTATAAAAGTCCACCGCCGCCAATGCCGGCATTATATCAATACTAGCAGGCATCCATTCTTTTCTGATGGAGTCTATAGTGTAGTGAAGAGATAAATGCAGTTTTACTGGTAAATTATAATGTTTAATAAGATCTACTAAAGTAAAGAACCCACCGCTATTAGGTAAACAAGTGGCTACCGCAAATCTTGTATATGGGGAGGACAATCGTTCTTTAATCATTTGCATACTAGAGATAACATTTTTAGTATTGTAAGTAGGCTCTCCGCACCCCATATACGAAATAAGCAAAACTTTATTACCAAGCGTTTCTTGTTCGTATACATATCTTACCCCCTCATATATATCTGAGTCTGTCAAGTTATAGCAATCTATTTTTCCTATGTAGTCAGTAGTATGACAGAATTTGCATCCTACATTGCACATGGTCTGTGACGGTACACATATAATATCTTTACCGTCGTCTTTATTAATATAGGACAGTTCCATTATTCTCTTATTAGATCTAACGACGTACTTGATAGTACCGTCCGTGGATTTTAATTTTTTTATTAACTCCCACATTAATAATCCACCCCTCTCTTGCTTATTTTTTGGTTACTTGTAGCAAGGTTAATCCCATACATTTTATAGTTATTCACTTTATGCTCTTCAAGGTACCTACCAGTCTTTATATAGTTAAACTTTATACGTAAGCTGAAAGGTATATCTTCAAGTTCATATCTAGTAAATAACCATATAGGAATGTTTAACGAAGTTACCTTTGAAATAAAAACAGTAAGCTCATCTAGAGGTTGGTCTAGAGGTTCGCCCCCGAATAGCATTATCTGTTTTATTACAGCAGACGATAGCACAAACTTAGGGTAAAGATCATTGAATAAATCTTTAGCCGATACCTCTTTTCCTATTTCAAAGTCCCATGTTTCAGAGTTGTGACACCCGCTACAGTGCGGGCCGTTACAGCCCGCAAAGTATAGGTCTAAAGATTGAGTTGAGAGGGAGTATTGAGTGGTTAGGAAGCGCAATCTTTGGCCTCCTTTAAGTATTGGTATAATGTCTCCCTACTTATATTAAAAGATCTTGCCACTTCAGCCTTAACCTCCCCAGAATTTACCCTCATAATAAGTTCTATCCTTTGTACGTCTGTTAATTTAGAAATATGCTTCCCCTTATATTTCCCGGCTAGTTTAGCTTTTTCTATGCCTATACGTTGGAGTTCTTTATGGTTGCTGCATTTTCCAATAGCATGTAACTTGTCATGGCACAAACTACATGCCGCTATCAGATTAGCGGGAGAGTTATCCCCTCCCATAACTCTAGGAACCACGTGGTGTATTTCTAAGCCTTCAGCGGCTCCACAAAATATACAAAACGAAGTCACCAACTCTTAAATCTCCTTATAAAATTGTCTTTCAGGGTAATCCTGCTCTCTACGAACTTTGTGCCAATTTTTAACATTTGTCAAAAAGCCAACCACGCGCGTGTAGTTATCTATCACTTCTTTACCACATACAGCACAGTATTCTTTCTTACCTACCGACATATGACCTTCAACACAACGCTGCAGATTCATATTCAAGGCAAAATAGATTACTCCGCTTTTAGCACAGTGCTTGATAAGGTCAACGACCTTAGAAGTATCTTCAACCTTCTCTTCAAGATTAAGGTGACAGATTGCCCCGCCAGAGAAGTGGCCATCGAACAACCCCTGCAGACGGATACGGTCTAGCAGATCAGCTTTAGTTACTAGAGGAATAAACTGGTTGCTGTAAATATCGTATTTATCATTATATCCAAGGAACCTATCTTTATCCGCCAGCTTGATAGATACATTTTCTCCAGGAATCTGTTCACAGTTGTGTGGAGTTTTATAAGTTTTTTGATATTTGTCGTTCTCCTCATTGATGAAATTAAGCATCCTAATAACAAAGTCCTGCCCGTACTCATTAAGAATGTCGTAGCCCATAATCTCTACGCACTCATTAAGCCCGTTAACCCCAAGGGTAGAGTACTGTTTGGAAAGTTCCATAAACCCAAGCGAGTACAGCGGAAGGTTACCGCTTTCAATACGGCTCTTGATGATGCTTCGTTTAGTATGGTTTACTCTGGCAGCAGTACCCACCAAATCTTTGAGATCTTCGAAGAACTTAGCTTCACTACCCCCACTCCTAAATGCTAGCCTAGGGAGGTTAACTGTAGTAACCCCGAGGCTACCAATCTTAGAGCTACCAGACCCGAAACTGTTAAAGTACTCATTATCAGTTTCACTGCGCAGCCTGCAGCAAGAGGACAACGTGCTACTTTTACCCATATAGAAGTTAATGAAACCAAACTCAGAATTCTTTTCTGCGATGAACTTTACGAATTCTTCATCATTAATGTTCCTTCCGTCATCTACCGAGAAGCATGCAGTAGTAACTGGGAAGGTTACGGGAGTGCGCCTCATCTCTTCATTCATTACGTCAAGGAAAAGTTCTTGAAGTTCTTTTACCAAATTAAGGTCAGGAGTGCTACCGTCAGGAAATATATACTGAGGGCAAAGACTTTCCAAGAACGCATCATCATAAATAGATACGTTAGTAAAAGGAGACTGATTTCCGCGCATGGGCTGGTTGATAGTATACACAAAACTAACAAGAGTTTCTCTAACATATTTCCAACAGTCCTCTATGCCACTAAATTTAAACCCAGCATCCGTTCCATTATTTAAAATATTTTTAACATAGTAGCTCATTACGATCAGAAGATCCGCAAGACCGGCTGCGCCGAGGGTAGAGTTGGAGGCTATAACTACGAACTGCTCAAGCTGGCTTTTGAAGCTGTAAAGGTACTTCGGAGCGATTGACTTAATCTTGTCAACCATTGGAAGACCCAACAGCATGATATCATATGTACTATAGTTGAAGCAGTAAGGGCTACCTGCTGCTATGCCATGGAAATCATTAATATAAATGTCTCCGGTAAGCTGCTTTTCTACGGTGGTGTTTGCCACTTCAAGGCCGTACAGCCTTCGCATGTGTTTCCACAGCATGAAGTAACTATTAAGTTTAAAGAACGGCTTAGGCAATTCAATTCCGTAAGCAATATTAGAAGTATCAGTTACGTTAGCATTGGCGTCAACGCTAGCGTCTGCGGTAGTGGTTGCTGAAAAGAATTCTTTAGAGAATTTGCACATGTCGAGTTGTTTGCCAATGCCTTCAAGATCGAACAGCTTTTGGCCGTACTTGCCCCTAAGGTGCATCATAAAATCAACAAATTCTCTGTCATAGCTAGTGTGAAGGTACATAAGTTACTCCTTGAAAATTTAATATAGTGCCCCCAAAACTAATGGGGGGCGATATATTATATACATAAAAACATGAAATCTTATTACTTCTTTTTATCTTTATTTGCAGTAGGAGTCTTACGCTTTTTAACGGGGACCATCTTGAGTCCGGGTTGCATAACTTCATCCGCCACGCCTAAGGCCAGAGCTTCAGCCGAATTTAAATACCAATCCTCTTTCTTACTATGCATAGCATCTAGCTGCTTTTGTGTGATGAGAGTACGACTAGTCACAATACTATCCAGCACTTTCTGAACCTTTTTGAGTTCTTCTGCTTTCTCTACTATACCCATGAGAGTTCCAATATATCCAGAGCTAAGGCTGTGGAACATGATTCTGCTATAGATAGCGCAAATTCTGACGTGAGAGACTGCAAAGATAAGGGCAGCCATACTAGAACAATCTCCGACGGCATAAGAGATCACAGGTGTATCACTCTGAACAATCTGGGAAATAATTCCCAGCCCTTGATCTACGAAGCCTCCGGGGCTGGACAACTTTATGGTTATAGGATTATTCATCCGATCATATGTCCTATCCACCGCTTCCCTTTCATCATCCATTTCATTGAACTTAGAGATTTGCAGAGTAACCTTCTCAACCATAGAGTCGTCAATAACTCCATTTATGATTATCTGGCGAACCCTAAGATGCTCTTTATAAACATCCATAGGGAAGTTTCCAGTTTGAGCCTGATCTTCACATTCCTCGCAGGACTTAGAGTCCTGAATGCCCGAACCCGCCTGTGCCCCTTTCAGTTTCATCCAGCTCGTTGACTTCTTCAAACTCTGCTGTTTTGTACTCATTAAACACCCCCTGTGCGATTTTTTCTCCATCTTTGATGCAAATCATCTCAGGGCTGTGGTTGATTACTATTGCTCCGATCTCTCCGCGGTAAGTTTCGTCGATAGTACCCGGAGCATTAAGAAGAGTGATCCCCCTCTTAAGAGCATTTCCAGACCTAGGGCGCAACTGCAGCTCATACCCGTGGGGTATGCTCATGGCAACTCCTAGAGGGATTAGCGCACGTTCGCCCGGATCTAGTGTAATAGATCCTTCCAAATAAGCGTGTAGATCTACTCCTGCATCTCCTTTTGTAGCGTATGCAGGCAAGGGATGCCTGCCATCCCTCATTTGTTTTACTTTTACATTAAGCATTAATTCTCCTATTAACCTATAAGACTTTCTTGCAGAAATCCTAACGATACCTCGGAACTGGCAGCCATCATATCTGCTAAGTGTACAATAAGTTCAGACGTTGTATATTCCTCGGGAAACTTTTTACCATTAATGGTCCAACGACCCATGTGGTGAGCAACTCCTCTACAAATAACAAGAACATCCTGTTCGGGTAACTCTCCTTTGTCATTTACAAACTGTTTCCACATATTCAGGATGTAATTAGCCCCATCAGTACCGTGGGTCTTAGTAGTGTGCTTTTGCATGACCAGTCCATATTTGCAAATATCGTGACTTACGCACGCGGACAGTATAAGATCTTTATCTCTACCTTCTACAGCGTAAGCTCTGCATAGCCTCTCAGCAAAGTATGCCACTGCCTTTGAGTGCCTTACTAGGCCTCCTGTACCATTTTCCTGGGGCGGGTGCCATTTGCCTGTGCTTGAAGAAGGGACCAGCCAAAAGTACGCTGGAGCTTTGTTAAGAAGATACTCAGTAAAATGCCTAATGTCCCCGTGCTCGATCAGTTCAAGTTCTGTTTCAAAGAACTCTTTTGCTACACTCATAGTTTAAATCCTTTTATTTGTTGCCATTCTAGTAGTTGAGATAGTGTATTACCTCCGTAGCCGTACAAGCCGTGAAACTCTATGTGGCACGGTTTGCACAAAGTTATTCCATTAATATCTATAGTTCTATAGTCCTCAAACGCAGTGTATGACATAATATGGTGGGCATTTAATGTGCCACCTTTATCATAGCCACAGCAAACGCAGGTGTATGCATCTCTTTCAAATATTAGCTTACGCCACTCTATATATTCCTCATAAGTTCTATCAGCAGACCTTTCTTCGTCTGTTTTATTAGGATTATACCTTCCATTATCCGGCCCCTTTTTGTACATAGAGCAGCCGCATGAGGTAACGTCTCCGCTAGTAAGCCTATTAGTAGCTATAAGTTTTTCGGTGCCACATTCGCAAATACATTTCCATTTTCTATTTTTAGGTAAACCTGACAATGTGCGCTCTACGTGTAGGCTTAATACCTTAAGTTTGCCAAACGTTTTGTCAGTCAAGTCTATATCTAACTTGCACCCACAATGATTATTTTTTCTGCTCTTTAAGTGGGAAGACGCCATTATTTGCTCTCTGCCACAAGCACATCTGACTTGGTAGGTAGTTCTTCCGAACTTATCCGGAGCTAACTTTATAGCCACGGTCAGATCTCCAAACACCTTTCCGGTAAGGTCTGTTGATTTTACACACCCACAACTTAAATTCTTTCTACTCTTAAGGGTATATCCTGCTATCACCAACTCTTTACCACAGGCACACCTAACCAGCCACCTTGCATTCTTTCTAGAATCTTCCACCTTATGCAGTACTGTCAAAGACCCAAAAACTTTACCAGCTAGATCCTTTGCTACTGCGCCGCTAGGCACTACAGAACTCCCCTGCGAATCAATTCATAGTTTAACTGGGCAAGGTATTCATTAAGCTGCTGTTGTTTAGACTTAAAATCCTGTATGGCGGTTTCTACCTCATTGAGTAGGTCAAACAACTCTTCTTCCTTCATCTTTTTAATTATACCAATATCTAAAGGTTTGTATAACAGCATTTAAACTCCTATTAACCCCATTGAGAGGCCATTGCCTCTGAAACCCCGGGGAACGTTTTACTTCTATCTATCTCTCTGTTGCTATACCATTTAGCAATACGCTTGCCGCCGTGTATTACAAATTCACCCTTGTCTACTATGTTAGTAGGCTCTAGCTTAGGTAATCCTTTCAGCCACAGGCAAGTGCTCTTGCTATATGAATCTCCAAACATCCAAGGTTGAATGATTTGGTCAGGCTTTCTCCATCCAGAACTCATTATTCCTATAGGATTCTCAATAGCTATCTTTGGGCAAGGATGATTAGCAAACATCATAAAGAAATCTATACCTTCCTGCTGCCTACCATCGGCTCGTTTCTGGGCGAAGTGCTTTGCTCCGCTAACTGCAAGATGTGTGCAAGGAGGAAATGCTATAATCATATCCCAATCTTGATGTAGAATATCTCTTACGTCTCCTTGGTAATGTGGCCCAGGTGTTTCTGAAGGAAGTATGTCACAGCTCATTGCTTCATGCCCTTTAGCAATGAACTGGTCACGCACGCGCCCAGAATACTCGCATGCTATTAATACTTTCAGTTAAAAACCTCCTTACTTCCGACAATCGGAAGTTACTCAATTGACCTTCTATACTGCGCGATGAAGTACGCGTCGCATAAATCGTAGATAGCCTGCTGCTTAAGTTTGTGATCTCGTATGTAAGTCTCAAACTGTGCCTTAACTTCAAACGGCAGCTTAGCTACTGTGGCTTTCTTTATTCCATCTTTATGCTTCAGCGCGGATATTGCTTTGCGCTCGTCTTTAGCTATTACCTTAGAGCGCCATGCCAGTACTGGTATTACGCCTACTCGGTATCCTTGCAGGTACAGCATAGTCCTTATGTACCAGAATAATCCTGCGAGTAAGTCTTTACCTGAACTTGAAGAATTGAAACTAAGCCCTTCGATGGCTATGCCCTTTATATCGCCGAATGTAGTTTCACAATATCTTACGAAAAACCTTATTTCGTTCCACTGCCACTCTAGCATTTCTTCGTTATCTACTGACATAGGAGCGGCTATCACTAGGAAGTTCTTCAGCGCACCTTCATCGTTTATACAAACTAATGCGGTACTTCTCTTGCTTTGATCTATACCGATGAACATTAATCGTTCTCTCTAAAATACTTAGTGTACATAGACAGAATACACCACCCCTCAGCAAGCCCGTAGATTGGACCATTGAGCACATGAGTTACTTCTGCAGTGACTGTGCGCCCAGTGTACACGAGAGGAGCGCCTTCTTTCATTTCTGCCCCCGTCGATTTAGTTTCTTTAAGCTTAAGTAGCTGCCCCACCTCAAAGTTACGGTCATTCTTTCGTAGTTCGTAAGTCTTAAGGTCGTCCCACACAGCCTGGAATACCTCAGGATCTGTCTTTAGTTCATGAGTCATTTAGTACCCCTTTTTCTTGATGTTCTCTATTTCCCTAGAGAGATACCACAATGCTTTTTCCAGATCTTCTAGCAACCTATCTGCATTCTTCTTTCCTGCTCTAGAGATGTACTTAACTGTGTTACCAAGGCAAAACCCAAGGTTCCAATGTTCTATGACCTTTATTGCTTCGTACGGGTCGTCAGGACCTGACCCATAATGAGCAGGGTGGTTAACCTGTTCCACTTTCACTTGCCCTCTCAAACTTCCACCTACCTTCTTCGTCCGCTACCACGGACATGCCTTTAAATTTGAATTCTACTGAATTTAGCAGATCACTACTCCAGCAATTTTCTTTTCTCTTTGTAATCATCTGTGCGCTAGGTTTAATCCAAACTCCTACACCATATCTCTTTAGATAATATGGCAGATTAGTCTCGCAGCTAGCACACATTCCAGCGCATGAATGTCTTACTCTGGTACTTCCACACAATACACACTTTTCTACCCACTGTTCTTTGCCTTGCAGCCTTTTAGGTTTCCATCTAGGGTGCTTCCAAAGAATTGAGTTTCCTATGAAATGTGTACCATTGAACTCTACTACGTAGAAAGAGATGACAGCACCTACCGCGACTTCTTTAGTAGACAGTATGCTCTGTTCTTTACCTACAAACTTGTAACTACATTTAATGAGTGATCCATTGAATGATACTAAGAATCCCTTAGCTTGCTCATCTTCAACCCATAGGTCTTCAATGATACCTTTAGTCAACTTGCAAGGAATCCTATAAGCATTTCCAGTTCTTGTGGTATTAGAGTCCGTGACTAAAAGATAATCCGAAGGTTCTCCTTCTATCAAAGCAGCTTCGATAGTTGGCATTAAATATTCTTCTGAAACTATCGCCTTGCACTTAGCAGCCCACGTACTTATGCCTAAATTTTGACGTATGAATAAGTTTAGGAGATCTGCCCTATCTTCATACCTATGGGTCATATCGCTGTTTTCAAAATACTCTCCTAACTCTTCACTGTTCCTGAAGTAGTCAGTTGGATAAAATGTAGTAGCTGATATGAACCCGCCTATAGCAAACATCGGAGTGTTAGCTAGTTTAATGTCTCTCACTAGCCAGTCAGGTTTAGTTATAGATTTGGCATCTAGGCCTACAGTCAACAGCGACGAATACGAAGCTTCTTTAATAACTATGCAGGGTCTAACATCATCCTCTGGAGTGAGCCTGACAGAAATAGGATAAGATAAATCTCCTATGCCTGTCTTAAGATATTCTAGTTCTCCGTACACCTGTTCCTTTGTTACACTGTCAAGATCAAGGTACTCCTGTACTTCTATTATAGGCAGCAGATTTATAAAGCTTTTGGTTATTAAAGATTTATAAAAACTTCTATGGGCACTGTCGCATTTAGCTAACAATCGCATAGTGGGCAATTCTCTAGATTGAGTTATATTTAAATCCTCATGCCTTTTTAGGTACACCAAGAAGTCGCTGAATGTTACTTGATTCTCTTCTGTAGGTTTAACTGGTACGAATCTATCTTCCTCAACGGCCCTGAACTTAGTGTTGAACAAACAATGCCAGCAACTAAAAGTTAACAGCCACTTCGATTCTTCACTTAATGTTGCTAGTAATTCTACAAACTCTTTCTTGCGGGCTGGTACATATTTGATAGATTTAACGCGATCAGTAAACTCTATCGTTTCTAGCACAGCTTTTTCGGTTACCTTTCGCATAAATCTCCTATGACGTTACTAGCGATACCCCTGCTATCAACATAGCAGCCATGCCAATCATAAACGCTAAGACGGCAACTATGCCCCAACCATCTACTAGCGTGATTAACGCAGCTACAACTGTTAAAAATATAATTATAAAGGTCCAGCCTACTAGTTTTTTACCCATAGTACCTCCTATACTATCTTAGATAGCCCATTCTCTTTCACTAGCTGAATGGCTGAATCAAACACCACGTTATTTACTATCGGGGTATGGCTTACGGTGTAAATGCACTTTCCAGTAGACTTAAGATGAGCTAACACTTCAAATAAACCTTCACGCCCCCCTTCATCCAACGTAGCAAATACCTCATCCAAAAACAGCACATTGTAACTTGCGCTACCCATAAGCTCCAACACCTCTAGCACTGCAAAAAGACATGCTAGTTTTACTCTAGACTTCTCCCCGGCGCTCCAACTAGAGAATGGCACCGACTTATCCGCGTCCACTACATTCAGCTCTATCTTACCTTCGTCAGTAACATAGAAGGAGCACCTAATCTTGCCACCAGATATGATGTTGGAATACTTCAACATCAGCATGTTGAGGACTTGGAGGAACTTGTTCATTTTATGTACTCGGTAGCCATTACTTCCGAGAATCCGAATCCAGTTGTCCACCAGAGACATGCGCCTGTCGATATCTTCCAGCTCTTTACGGAGCTGATCCATTTGTAAAGTTACTCTACGGTTATTACCCGAGGCTTCTTTATTAAACTTTACCACCATACCGACTAGATCGTTCTTGCCTTTAGCTTCAGCAAGGGCTTTAGTTTTTGCCACGTCAGCAGCCGCTAGGTCCCTAGACCTAAGTTTCTCTAAGTCTAATTTATCCTTTATAGCATCTGCTTCCATTGGAGTAAATTTCTCCGGAGGGTTTGACAAATCTATTTGAAATAGCTCTTGTGTGAACTTGTTATACTTATGCCAGTCATCTAGTAACTCAGATATGTACCAAATTTCTCCATCGAGTTCTTTAATTCGTTTAGTGCTTTCTTCTATTGAGCCAGTAGCTTCCTTTAAGTCTGCCTTATAGATAGCTAAAGCATCGTCTGCTCCCACAGAATGTCCACACCTAGAGCATACTGTTTCAGGCTCTTTGAGGGAGTTTAGCTTAGATTTAGCATTTTTAACCACAACCTTGTGCTCGGCTGAACTTGCGTCTAACACAGAAAGCTTGTCTTTAAGGCTTTCTGCTGATTCACTAGGAAGCTTTATTCCCTCTATCAACTTCTTAAGCTTTTCATACTTCTCTAGTTTAACAGTATATTCTACGTAGGCGTAGGCTTTATTAGTAGCAATCCTATGTTCTTTTTCCAGTTCAACTAGTTTAAGCTCGTGTTGTTTCTTTTCTTCTTCTAGCCTAGTTATTTCTAGCTCTAGCTCAGTTAAATCAATCAGCTCACCCACCTCTCTAATAGGAAGCAAATTATTACTAAGTGAATCTAACTGAGCGGTCTTGGTCTTGGCTAGAAGTTTGAGTTGCTTTAGCTTGTCCTTACTTTCTGTGAGAAGCTCATCTAACTCGTCAAACTTAAGTATACGGTTAATGAATCCTTTTCTGGCTGTATCAGAAGCTTCTTCTACTAAGTCAAGGGTGGACTCAGTAGACTGATAGGTCATTGCGATAAACGATTCATAGGTATCTTCAAGCACCTCTCGTATAAGCTCCAAGTTCATTGGTATTGTCTTCTTGGTAAGAGACATCCCATTTCGTTCTACGGTGATAGTTCCAGTTTTTCTGGAGTTGACCACTACGTAGCTATCGTTTCCCTTGGTAAACCGTATAGTAATCCTGTAGGGTTGTTTTGTAATGATGTTTGAAACATCCTCAATTTTTACACCCTTCGGATTTTTGTTAAATAGCCCTTGCGCTAGAGCTAGATAAATACTTGTCTTGCTTGCACCGTTTATACCGTTGATGCTGTGGACACCTGTGGTGAAGTCGAAGTGAAGATGCTGATAGGCAAAGCAGTCATCTACGGCTATGCTTTGGAATTTAACTTTCATAATATTAATTTACCACGGCCACTTGAGAGGGCTCCCTTAAAAATGAATCTTCCTCAGAGCATTTATTAAGGAGTTTTAGTCTGATCTTCTTTGGAGTAAAACCAACCACAGTGCAAACTGCCAGAGCGTAGGTATATCCGCCCCCGAGGTTACTTACTACTTTGTCTCCTTCTTTCAATTCTCTTCCGCATACATCTTTCATACATCCCTCCTAAGTTCACTCATCATATTAGCTATAAGATCATCTTCATAATTCAAAGATTTCATGTATCCTATAAGCCCGTCATCAGAGTAAGCATCCTCGGTTATCTTCTCTACTTCTTCAACAGAAGCTATGGCAGACTGTACTACTGGGACTTTAGAAAGGATAACATTATTGCTAGGTGGCTGAATTGATTTGAGTTCTGCGGGTGAACCTTCTACTTCTACTCTGTAATAATGTTCGGGTTGAAATACTAGGTTATTAAATTCATGCGCCTTTACCTTCTTACCGACCAAACTTGGATAATAGGTTGGTACCCGCTTATAGGTTACGTCTTTGTCTATAGTAATTTCAAGATACCCGCAGCTAGGGTTGGAATCAAATTCCTTGTTGATAGGTTTATCAGTATAAACTACATTACCTATCTCGAAGGGCGCATGGATATCTCCTGCAATACAAAAATCAAAGGGGCCTGTAAACTTTTCTACATCAATTTCTTCAGTAACAAATTTGTTGAAATTGCATCTGAAATGAGAGATTAATATATTGAGCCCATTTCCTAGATCAGGAACATAGCCGTGTATGGAGTCGTGGTTTACCAAGTGGAACTTAACATTTTCGATTTCAAAGTTATTTCTATAAACTATGTTAGGGAACCTGTTAAGCTCTAGGTAGTCTAAAAAACTCTCTCCAGTTTTTATTGTAGAATGGTTTCCAGATACCATTAGCGTAGTAACATTGTGAGCATACAAGCTGTGCAGAAGTTTCAGTACTAACTGAAGTTCCTCCTTTTTAGCCGACACGGAATCCAGCAAATCCCCCGCTATAACTAAGATGGAGTTACTTTTAACACACTTATCAACTAGATCAGAAATGAATCTTTCGTATCTAGCTATCTGCCATCTTTTAGATACTCCAGGAACCATCTTGATGTGACAGTCTGCTGTAGCTATCACTTTCACCATACTGATTATTTCCCAAGATAAATTCGGTTGTGATTATCCACAGCCCTCTGTGCCAATTCTGCAATAGACTCAAGCTCAGACTTCCGAGCCTCGGAAGTGCTCATCAGTCTGGCGGACTTCTCGCCGTACTTAGCTTCCTTAGCCATGTACTTGGAGTAGGCTGCTTCGATCTTAGAGTCATAGAGGTTAATCTTTTCTGCCACTTTAACTTCGATGTTCTGAAGTTCTACTTTAGCTGCCTCTACTGCCTGTTTATACATAGATATGTATTTTTCAATTCCTGCGGTAGCCTCGCTAAAATGTTTATCTGCTTTTTTACTGAAAAAGAACATTTTTGATCTCCTTTATTTAGGAGGGAGCTTGCGCTCCCTCCTTTAGTAGACTACCAAGTAATCTGATCATCGTTGATGACTTTTACGCCACCCTCCGAAGATCCGGAACCTGAAGATTTATCCTCCAGCATCTTAGTAGCCTGACTCTGCTTATACTCGACAAGCTGGTTGTTGATACCAGTTACCATAGCAAAGTTCTCTTTGAAAATTGCTGCCGGAACTGCCTGACCTTTTTCAAAACCAAGGACGTAGAAGAGGGTGCTGCCAGACTCTTCCTCAGTAGTTTTGAATTTGGTAGTGAGGGCGATGGATGGAATGCCCTTAAGACTTTCCATGTATTCCTGGAAAGGTTTATACGACGTACCTTTAACGTAGAACATAGCTACGGGGCAGTCAGTACCATCAGGCAGCTTAACTCCGGCAGGAAGCCTAAGGTATACTACGTGCTGGTTAACGCATTTATCTTCTTTTTCGACACCTTCTTTCCTACGGGGGCAAGATTTGTCGTTGCATACATTTTTAAGATTATACCCGACAGGTACCTCGCCGCGTTCACAAATTACTTGCGAACTGCAACGTTTCTTAGGGTCAGTACTCCAAGCAGAATACTGAGTACCAACTTTAAGAATAACTGCTTCGAGAGTTTCCCCGAGATCGGTACCAGCAGTTGCCAGCACAGTTTTACCGTCCTTTACTTCGTTCTTCTGGCCAACGCAGAAGTTTCCTTTAGGTACTTTAGTACCATCAGCGGCAGTCTTTTCGCGGTAGTTGATCTTAACGATGGGAGTTTTGGAACCGCCGCCGCCAGTGTTATCCTGACCAGTAAGCCTGCCAAGGATAGCGCGTTCTTCGTCGGAGAGGCCAGCCATCAATTCAGCATACGGATCGTTCGTTACATTTTTAGCCATTTCTTTTGTTTCCTTTGATTGAGTAATTTTTGAGTGTGTTTAGCGAGTACCTAAGTACATCAGTACTGAGGGCAGCGCCGTTAGAGTGAGCAAACCAATCCAAAAACTAATTACGTTATTTATCTTAGCTGTATTTCGTTTGATAACCACCCCCTTTCAATTCAAATGGACATGCATTATATCACACTTTTGGTGATTTGTCAAGCATTATTTTTCAAACAACGGGTTATTTTTGTACTTACCTATACCTTTAGCAAGTTCCATAAGCACTTCTTCTCCACGCATTGACTCTAAAGCCATTATTGTAAATGACTTTCCGCTTGGGTTGGTAAACTTGCGCCTAGTATATTTTTGTTGTTCCATCCAAAGACTGGTAAACATAGCACCTGCTCCTGCAACCATAGGAGCAGGGACTGGATAAAACACAACATAACTAGGGGTGTTAACGACTAAGTGTACCCCATCATAATATCCGCCTATAAATAAATATGGAACTTGTTTTTCTGTGCTAATAAACCAATCACTTCGCACATACCCGCCGCTTATACCTCCCACGTAACCACCATTATAAAAATTAATGTTAGGCATTTTTACCTCCCACGAAAAGGCCTGATCCAATTGTCATAGTCATTATAAACATTGACTCTGCCAGTTGAGAAAAGCCATTCTTTTATTGATTCTTCATCTAACTTAGGAGGATCAGCCAGCCTATCTTTTATGTCTTCCAATAAGGCAAGCCCCTCACCAAATATTTCTTCATACTTTTCAGGAGTATGCAGAAGCGATACAAGCTCTACGTTCCTATCTACCATCCAGAATTCATTTCTAAGGTTATCTTTAGCTGCTTCTGAAAATCTAGGAATGTCCAATTCATCAAGGTGCTTTTCAACCTCTTCAATGGACCCGTACTTTCGGATAAGCTTGAACCCTGTTTCTTTTCCTATTCCTTCGGGGGAATAGATAGAATCTCCAGGATCACCTGCGATAGATTTAGCTTGCATGTACTGGAAAGGCGACATCTCAAACACTTCGCAGAACCTGTCGTAAGTTACCCACACCTCGGGCGGAATATCAACTTTGTTAAGTTTCATCTTAGGTCCATAAGAGCGCTGCCGGACCCCCGGGCGAAGGAGCTGAAAAAGGTCGGTATCACTACTTAATATAGACATTCGATGAGTTGCTATGTCTATTTCACGGGTGAAAAAAGCAAGAATATCGTCAGCTTCAACTTTAGGGATGGCAGAAACTTCTATGCCGAACATAGGTGCCAACTTCTGAAACTCTGAAACAGTGTCAAAGAAAACTGACATCTCGGCTTTCTCTTGTGGAGTAGCATTTTCTCTGCGAAGCTTCCTATCAGACTTGTATGCTGGGTACTTTGCCAAGCGGTATGCCGAGCTTCCGGTATCACAACATAGCACAGTCTTGTGACTATGAGTCTGTTCCATAAGATCTCTAAGATCGCTTATAAACTTCCAAAGAACGTCTTTCTCTTTCGTATGGCGTAGCTGAAAGAGCGAATTGAGGCTGTCGATTAACATTACATCTTTCATAATACTTTCATTCCTTTTTCTTGTTGCTGCTGAATAATATCCGTGAACTTTTTACTACAGTCTGGGCATAGCCCTTCTATAGTGCCTTGCTTTAGCTTACCAGTGATCTTACCAGTCTTTTCTGAGTAAGTTGTGGTAGTCTTCACAAAGGCTATAAGTTCATCTTCACAGTCGGATGGGATCATACGCCTACATGCCACGCATGTTCTATGTATTGTATATGCCATTTCTTATATTACCTTAACTCCGTGACCTTCTTTGCCCCAGCCTCTTAAAATGAAGGCGATCTTTCGTATATAGTCACGGTGTGCTTTAAATTCCTCTCGGCCCATTGAAGGCTCTTCTTTGAATTCTAACCGAGCTACTTCGTCGAGCAGTATATCAGCATAGTAAATCAATTGGGCGTTTGAGCACGACACTCCGATAGGTATGTAATACTTATCTACATTTACGCCCAATTTAACCAAGGACATAAAGAACAAAGATGAGCTAGCCCAGTTCTTAGCGTCATCTCTCAAAAACGACCCATTAGTCTTCATTGCTAGCATCCTCGTAATCTAGGCAGTCGCCGTCCTCGTCAATTTGAATCCTGTATCTAACGCATTCACCTACTTCGTCAATGTGCCTGCAGGATTCTCTATTACATAGAACCTCCACACTCATGATTAGTCGGGCCTCCCGTATATACTTACTCTGCGATACAGGAAATGTCCACTGCACCCTGTCATGATGGGCCTGTAGCCGGAGTTGTGGCATACAGCCTCAGGGTGGTTATCTACAAAGTCATAGAATTCGACGTTGGATAATGTTATGCTTTTTATTACTTTTCCATTTTCTTTAGCAATGTCGATAGCATTGTCCACCTTCTCTTTAGTGTAAAGATTAGTCTTGTATGTGATTTCCATTATTCAACGTCCTCCTCGTCTTCGTATTCTACTAGCATCATTTCTGGAAAACTTTCTTCTTTATACGCGCCAAGGTCTGCCCACGTCTTGCCTACTTCTACATCACATTTCATAGCAAATGCAGGAGACAACCCAAAGTGCCAGCACTCAAGGTGCTTTTTAATAAACGCCGCAGCGTCTGCAACATACCACTCAGGCACTTCTGTCTCCACTGAGTCATGAATTACGTTAATAATTTTAATAGGTAAGTCTTTTTCATCTATCTCAGTTAGCATGTTTACTAACGACTTAAGCATGAAATCAGAGGCTACGCTTTGGATTAGGAAGTTGTTAGCCTGCCTCTCTGCTCTCATAACCAAGTATTTATCAGTAGAATTTATGTGAGGAACTCTGCGCCTGCGCCCCGAGATAGCTACAACATACCCGTTCTCTTTGGCAAATGCTATATTCTCATCGAACAACTGTTTAATACCAGCATGTTTTCTAAAGTACTCTCTCAGGTGCCTGTCGGCCTCTTCGACTTCCATATTTGAGCGTTTAGCAATCAAGGAAGGGCCGGACCCATACAGTGCGGCGAACCCTAAAGTTTTACCAAGCTGTCTGTAGTCGTTAAACTTTTCCTTAACCTCCTCTACTTCACAAGGTAAGTCGAACATAGACTTAGCTGTGTTAGAGTGTGGGTCTAAGTTATTTATAAAACCTTGGCACATAACTGTATCGTTACTAATAGCAGCAACGACGCGAAGCTCCGCGTTAGAAAGATCGCTGACAACCAGCACATTTCCAGTATCTGTAGTAAAACACTTTCTGAGTTTTTTACTCTCTTCCGTGTGCATTGTCACATTCTGGAGATTCGGAGATGTTGACGAAATGCGTCCCGTGGCTGCACCCGTGACCCTATACGAACAGTGTATTCTACTATTTACAGACTTTTCCAGCAACGCGTTAATGTAAGTATTACGCATTTTAGTTAGTTCTTCTAATTCTTTGATAACTTTAATCGAAGGAACGTGCGGATACTTTTCAGCCCAAACTTGAAAACATTCTTTATCTGTAGCGTAGAGTCCACTCTTAGTTTTCTTAACTTCTGGAAATTTTAAAATATCTTTAAACAGTGTACGTTTATGATGCGGACTGCTCACTAGAAATTTAAGGGGCTCTTTCAAGCATTTTAGCTTTGTCTTTCTTTTCGCGTTTTCATTTTCTAGTTTTATGGTAGACAATAACCTAGCTGCAGACTTAATTTCGTTAAGCCCTTGTATGGAATCTTCTAGAATATCAATTCTTCCGTTAAGTTCCTTTTTATACGCAGCAGCTTCGTCTAGATCTATCTTCCAACCGTTTTGCTCAATTCTAGCTAAAGCCCAAGCGTAAGAGCTAACATCTTTAAAAACTTCCTCTTGTTCTTCAAGCTTAAGCTCATGCTTGAAGTAAGTAGCAAGTTGAAAAGTAAAGTCAACATCCATACAACTATACGTAAATAGAACTTCCGGAGGAATCAAATCATACGTGAACTCGGACTTCTTTATTTTGTGTTCCTTACAATATGCATCACGGAAATCATTTAACGGACGTTCGTAATCTGAAGCGGTAGGGTCTTGTAGTAGAGTTGCGGCACAAAACTTCAACGAATGACTTTCTCTGTCTTCGTTACATAGAAAACTAGCAATCAGTACATCAAATACATTTTTCTTAGGTAGTTTTATGCCGTAGACTTGCTCAAGGAACTTAAAATCAAAATACCCGTTAGCTACAAGCTTCTCTCTTCGCTCATCTTCTACCAATTCTTTTATACCTGCTACTACTTCTACCCATTCCTCTGGGGACCAAGTATCTACGTAATCAGGGGTAGGGATACATGCACCAAAATTCTCCTTATGAGATAATTGGATTAACAGAATTTTGCCTTTGTTAAATTGCAATGAAGTTGTTTCAGTGTCTATAGAAAAGCTAAATACGTTTTCTCTGTAGAACTGAAGCATTGATCTGAAGGTAGAAATATCATCTATCATCCGGTATTGCTTTTCTGGTAGGCTCTGTTCTGTGATTTCTGGGAACTGCATCTCTATACTTGCTTGCTTGAGTGAAGTTGTAATGACAGCTTGCATGTCAGGCTTATACGTAAGCATACTGTACGGAGGCATAGCTAGTACTTTCACTCCACTTTTAGGATGCTTAAGTATTTTACCGTAAAACTTACTAGCTCCTTTAAGTCCCATATAGGCCTCGAAAGACTTAGCAGTAGGAAGTAGTATTAAGTTAGGGGCTAGTACTGAAACTAGATCTTCTATGTAGTCAGCTTTTTCTTTAAATCCTGCTGCTTTTCCATCTGCGTAATCTGACATGCAGCATACAGAAACATCTTCAAAGTTTATTCCAAGTTCTGTTGCCTGTAGATATAGTTTTGATACCCCTGCAGGAGTTACTTTTTGATAAGTAGTCCAATCTGAATGCTGAGGGGTGTCATACATAATAAGAAGTTTGGTGTTGTGTGCTACTTTAGCATTTATCATTTAAAAACTACCCATCCTTTTTGAAAATCAGATTTAAACTCAAAGTACTGCTCCGGTGTATTGTTCCTGTTTCCGTACATTCTATGAAATAACGCATGTAGCTCCCTTGACAAGGGAATGCCTAATCCATACTCGTAATGCAATTTGATAAACTTACATCTTAGTTTATCATAGTCTTGTGCAGTAAAATGAGTTTTGAAATTACTGCGTTTCAATTCAAACCCTAAGTCTATTAAAGCTTCATCACGTATATCGTGGAAGGACCTTCTTAAGTGATGAATAACTAAATCCCGTTTACTCTTAGAGATGTCGCAGCAGTACCTATGAACTGCATAACTTTCAGCTTGCCATGTTCTTATTTCGCTGCGCAGTACTGCATTTACGCAAGAAACACCATTTTTCCAATTATAGGCATTTGGCCCACTTTTCTTTTCGTTACCGCAGTGGAAGCAACCTCTGCCGCTGAGTAACGAGTTCAGTACTATTTCCTGCGGCCCAGCTTCCTGGTGAACATTGCATATGTACTTCAACTTTTGTTTATTGTTGGTGTAGTTATTGAATAACGGAGTATAGTTCCTATCAATAAAGCATTGCAGTACTTCTTCTATGCTCTTTCGCTTAGTTTTACCTGCACGTTCGCTGCCACAAGCCTGACATCCTTTCCCTTGTTGTACATCATTTAGCCTTATATATCTTATTCTGTCGCTATGTACCAAGCAAATGTATGGAAGTCTCTCATGCGCATTGTGGTAAGAAGTAAATATAGGCAGCATCCCAGCTGCCACAAAAACCTTACAGGCCTCCTCAAAAGTATATTTCTTTACCCTTCTTATACTTACTCCTCCGTACTTATCAAATTATAAGGACCTTTGACAGATGCTATCAAACTAGCAGCCGCCTCAAGTGCCTTTACCACTCTGTCCTCTGGTTTCATTTTAATGCCGTTTGTAGTGTATAAACTTCCTATAGCCGTGTACATTCCAGAGCCTACAGAATCATAGACATTTCTATTTATGATGCTGAAATCATCCTGCATTCTCCAAAGCTTATTTTTATACCCTATCAGAAATGTACCACCCGCCTCTGCCCCATTTTTAGTTTCAGCGAATCCGCCATCTTTCAAACAGCTACGCACTGCAGTTACAAAGGAGGTTCTCATGAACTTATCCATATTGGATTCATCTTCCGGCTTGACGTAGGGAATTTTAAGAGAATGTTCCAAGAGATCAAGCATCCTAAAACTTGTAGTACCTCCTAAAACAAATTTGTCAACCTTAAACACCTTTGAATGGTCACATGATTCATACATGAAACCGTCTGACCCGCAGGTGTCCCCTCCTAAAATTACCCTACTTCCATCAAGCAATCCTACAATACATGTCATAAGAACCTCCTTTATTTTTAAATCATGCTATCTAGCATTACTTCCAAGTCCTGCCTAGTCAACTCATTTACCAGCTTGACTTCAGGATTAGACTTATCCCACATAATGACAGTTACTACCTCGTGGGCATCATCAGTCCAAGTTTCTAAAACAGTGTTTTCATTAAACATGCCTAAATTGGGCAAAAGAGATTCCTAGGTACTTCATAATAGCGTTTACCGCGAATCCTTCTGCCTCTAACTCCTTATGCAATTTTATTTTTTCAAAAGGGATATGCTGCTGGTACAGTTGAATCACATGCATCCATTCGTGAGCAACTGATCTGAGGACGTCGTTGGTAGGTCTGCCTATTGCTACCTCAATACTTGCTTCGTAAGGCCCGACAGGACGTAGAGTTGCGTTGATACCAATCCTTCTTAGATGCTTTGAATTGGTGTATATCATCTCTATTTTTGCTACGGGTACGGGGTTATCTTGTTTTAGCCATTCCAAGAACTTTTTAATTTCTTGGATCTTCTGTTCCGCGTTGTTCTGCGGCACGGTTCCCCCTACTTCCGATGCATCGGAAGTTACATTGATTTTTTGAATCTTACCTTATGGTCTACTGCGTACTGAATTTCATCTCTGGTAAGATCACCTAAATCTCTGCCTTCTCCGAACTTGGAAGTGTCTAGGGAATATGTCGGTATCCATTCTTGTAACATAGCACCTATTTCCTGTTCTGCTTTCTTTCCTGCTAAATCATTGTCAGTTCCTAGGATCACCTCCTTAACTCCTAAATTTAGCACCATCCTTAATTTACTCATTGACCAGTTATGACACCCAAAAATTGAGAGTGCCGGAAACCCTTTATCGTAGCTGTTAATGGCGTCGAAGGCCCCTTCCGCTAATATCACGTATGAAGGGTTCATTTCAGCAACGACATCAAAAGGAAATAGCCAATTTTCTGAGCAGCTACTACCTTTGTTCCTGATGTACTTAGGCTTTTGATCCCCAAGTGCTCTGGCGTCTACTCCTATTAATTCTCCTTTGAGGTAGATTGGAAATACTATCCTATTAGCGTAAAATCCCCTATCGCATTTTATAGCGCCTAGCTTTCTATAAGTATCTATAGATATTCCCCTAAACCCATCTACATCCCACGGTTCTCCTGGAGGAATGAGTATCTTTCTAGCCTCGCTTATATCTTCTGCTTCTTCAAGGCTAAGCCGTTTTATCCTAGCTCTCATAGCCATAGTTTCTAGCGAGAAATCATCAAGCTCTCCGCCAAGCAGCCATCTGATTAATTTTTCTTCTCCCATAGAAAATCCACAGGAAAAGCAGTGCGCCTGCATTTTTTCTATATTTATACTGAAAGATGGGGCCGCGTCAGACGCTCCTTGGTGGTTTATGGCATTGGGACAAGATATGGCAAACTCATCTCCCCCTTTATGAACGTAGGCGCACCCTTTGGCCTCTAAAAGTTCTAGGATTTCAATTGTCAGTTACCTCCTTTCAAAGCGTCAAGTTCCTTCCCAAGCTGTAGAAGAGTTAATCCTAAGGTAGAATCCTCAAATTTGAACGCAGTAGCACCAAGCTTATCAAGGCTGATCTTATACCTTTCAGCAAAATCTGCTGGAGGCATATGACTAGATATTATAGTGGATTTACCAGAGGTCCTTCTTAATTTTATAAGTTCCTCTAAATGAGTTTCAGTAAAACCACTTTCAGCCAAATACTCATTACCTACCATATATACTACCGCCAGATCTGAGTCTTTAACTGCTCTAACGATAGGGGAATCATCAAAAGTTTTGACTGCTTCCATATATTTAGTAAAGGGTATCATCTTTGGTTTTAATTTTACTTTAACGCATTCTTTAACTATGTTGCTCGCAGCTTGAAGAGAATTATCCTCAAATAAACTGTGAAAGTAAGCTACCCTTCCGAGTTTAGTAAATCCTTCCGGATTTTCCATAATTTTTGATACTATGTTTAATACTGCCCCTGAGCATGAGGGTAGTGTATTCTTCTGCATGTACAGCGGAGGAACTCCTGCTATTTTATATTTTACAAATAAAACTGTTTCTTCTTCAGTCATTTTAAATGTTTCCTTTATTTTATTCCAGTAATACGAATCACACTTCTCCAATAAGCTAGATAACTCTAATGGAACTTTCTGAAGAGAGGCAGGATAGAGCTGAAACATACCTTTCATATAAGGCTTTGGCATTAGCAGATATTTTTTTAATATACCGTAATCTAAGGTACTATAGCCAAACCTACTTATAAAATTATTATTGCTATGTTTGCGTCTGCTAGAAATCATCTAACCTCCAGCGTCAACGCTAAATCAGACAGTTCTTTTTTACGCAGCATAAATGTTCTGCAGTCTGCATACATATATTTTATTAATGCTTTAACTTCATTGGTTCTAGAGTAGGTAAGTTGTCCAACGCTGGAACCTCTATTGATTTTAACAATTTTTTTGGGGGATACATTCAAGGCATTAGCCACATGATTATTTAGTTGATCCATAGCTGCATAACTACCTACAAAAACTATTCTAGGATATCTATTTTTATTAATAAAAATACACCCATCCCCATCAAAAAATCCTAATAAGTAGCTTGACAAATATTTTTCGGGTATCCCTTCGCCAAAAGTTATAGTGAATGTTTTGTTACTTACTATCCCGTATTTGGATAGGTCTGACACCATTTTATCAGACCTAGCAGACCACCTAACTCCAAAATGCTTTTTGTTCTTAGCTGTAATTATCAATGGATGTGTAGATCCAACAAACTTTTTAAAAGATTCTACTCTTTCTGCATCTTTTTGAGCCAACCCAATAGACACCCTATTTGATTCAGTAACGCACCCGTCTGCTGCTAAAAATCCAACCCAATAGGCTTTTTCGCTAGAGTCTATCTCTTCAAAGATATTGTGGGTTAACTCATATACTTGTTTGGATTCTGACAAATTTCTTGTAGGAATTTTCCAGGCACGTAAGTTTGAAAGTATCACTGAAGCATAGGTGCCAAACATACCAGCAACTTTATGCAGTGAAGACTTATTTACTGAGTACTCATATATTATAGTAGATTTATCTTCTTCGTTAAATAATATTTTAGATGGCATTTTACTTCCTTTTCTTCCTATCTTCCTCGATTTCAGCTTTTGTCCTACGTTTCCGTTTATGCTTAAGTTCTTTTGGAAGTTCTTCTTTTACCTTCTTAGACTTACGCTTCTTAACTTCATCCGCAGGAACGGCTTTCGGCTTTGCTGCCTTTTTCTTTTCTGCTTCTGCTTCTACCTCTGCCTTTGTTCTCCGCTTGCGTTTTGACTTATTCTTCTCTGCTTTTTCAGCGTCTTTGGCGGCTTTCTCTGCTCTTTTCTTGGCCAATACTACAGACCTAGGAAGTGGGTAGTTTGGTACGCCGTACTTTTCAAGGTACTTGTCGTCAATATTCTGGTTTTGAAGAGCTTCATAATTTTTTTCGTAAGAGGAACATCTGGTTCTTATGGCATTAGGGCACAAGTATAAGCAAACGAGAAATTTTACCTGAGCAAATTCTCTGTCCGGGCATCTAAGTATCAAGGTAACCTCCTATTCGAGCCATATCTGGCCCATGCATACAGGGCACCAAATAAACTCATAATGGTTTCCAACTTTTTTAGCAGGCTTATGCACCTCACTAAAGCAATGTGGGCATTTGTTTGAGTTGTACTCAGCGGTCTTTGTGCGCAGTAGTAAGGCTAACTCTTCTAAAGTCATGATTATCGCTCTTCTAAAATACGTTCAAAGTTACTGAAGCTTTTAGCTCCAGCTCTCCAATAGTCATTTCCGCCGTCCACGAAGATTTCTCCGCAAGAGCAGCTTACAAATTCATGAGTAAATCGGCTTTCAACCTCACTGCCGCACAGCTTGCACCTTGCTTTATTTTTATACTTCAGTTCGTCTTTCATGTTAGGTATCTCCTATTCTATTCCTATGTAATGTCTCCAGCCTTCTGTTCCGAGAGCGTCAAAATCATCGGCATCGTCTAGAGCAGCTTCCAACTCATTAATGTGAAAAAACAAGCTGTCTATTTCTTTTGAGGTTAGTTCTCCATTTATGGACTTACCTCTAAGAAACTGCAGTTCTTTATCTGTTAGTGCTAATGTCATAACAGCTCCTTATAAAATCTCTTGATCAGCATAATCAAACCACCCCGGCATCATTATGTATACCCAATCCCAAGCCAACCATTCATCATCGTGCTCAATACCTTCCATACTTTTAAGACCCCAGCACGAGTACCAACAAAAATCATCTTTTAAGTCAAACTGGTACTCGCATATACTACATAAACTAAGTTTGTTCATAAGCTCTCCTTAAAATTCAAAGCTACTGAACTTGGCTATATTAAGCTGCTTCATTACACGGAAGTCTTTAGGGATCTCTCCAGTAGGCCCAGTGAGAAAGTTCCTGAACTTCTTAAACTTGAGGGTAAAGGTATCCAACTCTTTGTCTTCTTCAGTTTCTGTGATAGCAATAGACAAGTCGCAGTAGTTAATTGCGCCAGAGTTGTACCTAATATGGTCAGCTTTCTCAGAAAACTGAGCAGGAAATACAATACGAACTTTATGTCTACGGCAGAACTCTTTAAGCTTCCCTATCTGAGCCAGCTTGTATTCCCAAGAAGACACTTCACTGGACACTCGACCCCTGCCAATAATTTCAGGGTAGTCGATGACAAAGAATCTTACGTCTCTTGTCTGTACCAACATCTCCATGAGAATGAAAAGATTATCCCAATCTGGGGCAGAATCAATCAGCATGAACTTCTTCTTCTGTGGATCGAAGGTAGTCCACATATTTTCCCAAAAGTCTTGGTCGTTAAGCTTATACGTTCTACGACAGAACTCTAAAGCCTCTTCATTTTTACCACATAGATGCTCTACCTCAGCTAACCTAATCTTGAGAAGTTCAGCCTCCGTAAAGTTACCTACAGTGACTTTGCCAAGGTCAACCTCACTAAGATGCGAAAGAATCCTAGCACGTAACTCACCAGCGCCCTGCTCCCAACTCATGATGGCGGAGCTTCCTTCATAATTCCTGTGATGGTTAACAGCCCACTGTGTAGCCATATGGGTCTTGCCCCTCCCAGACTCACCAAGAACCATAGACAGCCCAGCCTCGATCAACCCGCCGTACTTGTCTATACCGCTCAGACCAGTCTTCTCATAGGTGAACTCAATTTTCTTCCCTGTCATTGCAGCCATATCAGCAGAAGCAATGCTTTCTGACGCTGACTCAGAGAACATACGTTCGTACAGACTCTGCATCTCACCTACAACACGACCGGCTTCTTTCTTCTCTACTGCGTCTACTATCTTACCTACTCCGGCAAGAGCTACTCTGAATTGAAGCTGCTTCTTGAGTTCGTCCATCAAATAGCTTTCAGTAAGACCTGATACATCCTTATCACGGATGTCATCTATGAGGCCACACATGAATTTAAGCTTGTCTCTGTCTGTAATACGAGCTTCCAATTCAGCTTTAACTGCGTCAAACCCAAGGAACCTGCCGTGGTCTACGTAGAATCCCTTAATGAGCCTGAACAAGTTGCCTATGTCTTTAACTCCAAAGTAGTCTGGGGTAAGCCTTACAAGCAAGTCAGGTGATTTCTTTGTTAATAGAATGTTAATTATGCTAAGCTCGTACTGAGCGTTGGCCTGTGCCATTAGTTCTCCTTGTACTCTGGTATAATTTGAAAGAAGGTCGCATTATACCACAAATCACTTCATTTGTCAAGCATTATTCTCTGTCTTTGTAAAATTTATTGTAGGCTTCTACGGCGACTTTTATTTCTGGCCATCTAGATGCTGATACGGGTACTTCTTTATCGTCATACATAAAGCTACGTCCCCTCAGGAACACCCACAGATCAATCTCGGGAGGGACTTTCCAGCTAGTCACGAGATGAGAAAGGCCGCTGTTGTAACAAGCAGGACTACCATCAGAAGCAAATGCAATCTTGTCATGGTAAAATATAAAAGGAACATTACCAAAATGACCACCAAACCTATCATTTCTATGTGACTGCTCAACAACACTTAACATGCACCTATCTTTAGATACAAGCCTAGCTCTCAGTTTTATATGTCGCATACACCCTCCTAATCAAACGCCATAGCGCAGATAAGATCATCTGACATCGGCTTAGGCTTGTCTATACGATTATGCAGAGCGTACTTTCTGGTGCTGCCTATCATACACCCATGAAGTATCTTAAGCTTTCCGCAGGTAGAGATCACTTCTCCACGGTCAGACACAAAGTAAGAAGGAAACTGAGGCACCTTCCTAAACACGCTATCCTCCAGTACAAACTCATCCTTCTGAATCAATTCTTTAGTAAGGTATCTTGTAGGTTTTCTTGCCATTGTTAATGTCCTCCTTTAATATTCATCTCTGTGGTTTATGTAGCCTCTTACTTGATTGATGGTATGCCATATGGATAGAATAAACATACCCCATTGACCTGAGTTGTATGTTATGTAGAACCATAGAGGCTGACAAGCTAAGCTAACTATAAATGCTCTCTTATGATTCTTACCTGCCATTAGATAAACGGATATACCAGAGGTAATCAGTATCAATCCTTGTAGTACATCTTTAGTCTGTGGGGTTGGTAATGGCATTGGTATCTGTCCTCTCTGGTATTCTATAATATAGGTATATCGTTCCGACCAGCGGAACGATTCACATTATACCACAGAAATTGAAATTTGTCAAGTAAAATCTTTTATATAAACAAAATAATTTTACTTATCCTTAAAATATTCATTGTAATCATTTACGGTTTGTTTAAGCCCTGCCCATTCTTCTAGTGTTAAGGTGCCTTTAGGGTCGGAGTTAATCCCAGCCGCGCCCAGATGTACCCATTTGCGCACGCCTGTTCCGTAATTTTCAGATCCAGATTTTTCGTACACTATAGCTCCCTTCACTGAAGAACTGAGGCTGTAGATCCTAATAGGGCCTCTTATGTGAAATCCCATAGGCCCGTGAGCCCAACCTTTACTAGTTTTAGAGTCTCCAAATTTGCTACTGTAATGCGTCCTTTCTAGCAATTCAACAATAACCCGCTTTCTATCGGGAGTCAGCTTACCCCTTATCTTTATATGCTTTGGCATAGTCTACTCCTTAAAATATTCGTTGTAGGTTGCTACTGCTGATTTTATCTTTTTCCACATATCCAGAGGTATAGGCCGGGAAGGATCGCTGTCTTTTGTCCCTATAAATACCCAGTGGTTTATTCCTAGATGGCGCTCTGATCTGCTGTCTGCCGCATACACTGAGGTAGCGTGGAACCCAGTTACCAAATTATAAATACGCACATCGCCATGAACAAAAGAATACGTAGGATAGCCTAGACTGCTCCAGTCATGTCCATCCTCTTTAGTGCCGAAGCCTGCAAGAGTGTGAGTCATTTGAATAGTATTTATGATAACATGTTCTTTATCATGCGTGAGTTGTGCTCTCAGTTTTATATGCTTCTTTGACATAGCTCAACCTCCTCTATGTCAGCTATAGCCCTAGCTAAGTTAAGTCGGCCATGGTGATACCCTAGTCGTGTAAGATCTCCCCTTCTAAGCTGCTTTACGATCATTTTGAGGGTATTTCTGAGGTGCTCTTCCGACATATCGGAAATAGGTATGGCAGTTCCTTCTTTAGTTACCCACAGTTCTTCTTTTATATCGGTCATTGGTAATCTCCTAATTGGATGTGATAAGAGTTATGAACGTAGCGCAGGCAGCCGTGAAAGTAAGGCCCATCAAAACTAACATTGTAGGAAAATTCCACCAACGTAATGGCAGTTTATGCTCTACGTAAGAAGTAACATACACCATAGCTATTGTTATAATTAACCACCCTGCTGTTGTCATAGTAACCTCCTAATTAACTTCCGACTTGTCGGAAGTCTCTACTTTCTGCCACACTTTAGTAACCTTTTCTATTAACTCAACTTCATCACACCAGATGTCGTCATCGTCAAATTCGTAAGGCAATTCATCTTGGCACTCAGTGGCTGCTGTGGAGTAGTAGGTTTCGTAGAATTTACCATCGTGTTGAAAAATTTCTCTATAGAGAATACTCCAACGAGATCTTTCTATGATCTCTTGGAACACGCCCTCGTCTACTTTATCTTTAAGAAGTTCTTTTTGGAATATCATTTTGTTGCCTCCTTTATGTTTATCAGTAGTTTACTTCTAATTTATACCTATCAAAACTATTATTCCATTTCTCTGGCATGTAATCTTCTAGCTCACCTGTCTTAGTATTGAAGCAATACCATTCAGAGCAGTCAATAGCAGCAAACTTTGTGTCATATCCTAATTTAGAAAAGTCAAGTATCTTTGGCTTGTCCCTATGAGTATGACCAAAAACTTGGTTAAATCTATTATCAAAGTGTTCAGTCCGGTAATCTGCCCAAAGTGGGCCTCCGTACTTACCATACCCACCTCTGGTGAAATCTATGCTGAAAACATCAGACAAGGGCCTTTGAACTACTTCACCTGTGGATAGATTAACTACCTTGTCTATCTCTGCGTTTATATACTCAGAGAGCGCTTCGATAGTATCAAAGCGCTCTCCAAATCCTTTAGAGATTCCTCCATGAGTAATTAAATAGTTGTCTCTGATAAATGATCCAACATATTTATCTTTATTGCCATTTATAAGATGCCCAAACGCCGGATTATTTCTGTGCCCAGAGCAAGCTAACTCTGATGGGCATTTATGCACGTAGGTTATGTCATGATTTGACCACGTAGCTAAGGCGCTGGACTGTATAAATAGCTCGAAGGTCTTACAAATAGTTTCATCAGAAGCATTGTAGGCGTCCATAAGATCGCCTGTAAGTAGGTGTTCTTCTTCAGGTTTATATTCTAGAAAAGCTTTAAGCTTCTCATAATACCCGTGTACATCTCCTAGTATTAGTGCCATATTATTTTGCCTCCTTATACCCAAGCTGTTTGTAATATCTCTTTCTATTCTTAGCAAAGGTCCATGCCAAGCTGTTTTCAACATCATCCCTAAGATCATATAGGATTGGGGTTCTTTTACCTTCTTTAACCCTGGTAAGTCTACCTACTACCTGTATAGAGTCTCTAAGGCTATTATTCGGGCGAGCCAACACCATGGCATCTAAGCTGGGAATGTCTGCACCCTTATCCAACTTCTTAACTATATGAATTACTTGTATTTTCCCGCTTTCTATTGATTCTTTTACCTCTCTATCTTTCTTAACAGAGGCAGTTCCAGTGTAAGAAATACTACTTATCCCTGCCGCGTTAGCTAAATCATTAAGCATTTTAGCTTGGGCTATGGTGATACACACCACTGCTATTACTCGTTTGTCTGCCGCGCACTCTTGTATGATTTTAAAAATGAGTGCGTTTCTTTCATCATTTATAGCTAGGGCGGGTAAAGTATAACACCCAAAATCCATCGGGATGTTGGACACCCACTTTACTTTAGTGTCCACCCACCTAACTTCTGGTACTACGGCGTTTTTATTTACCATTGTAACGCCAACTGGAGCGAGGAAGTCGTTTAGAATGTCGGTGTTAAGATGCTTGCGGAAGTAACTAGCCGAGCACGCTATCCTGTGCTTGTTGTCCAGTTGGGACAGAACGTATCTAAAAGAGTCCGCCCCTGCTGTGTGGGCTTCATCAGCTACTAAAGTTCCAAATTCAGTGCGCATTCTTTTCAGTAGGTCAGGGCTTCTAGCGAGGAGTTGGAAGGTAGCTAGGCAGACGTCTCCGAAAGAAGAGGTTCCGGCTTTTATAATTTGGATATCTCTATTCCAAATTAACTTAGCTGCATCTTGCCAATTTTGTATCAGGTTGCTCTGATCGAGCAAAACTAAGGTTTTTCTTCCAATATTACCGTAAGCATACGTCATTACTATTGTTTTTCCAGCTCCTGTAGCCGCTGATAAGGTGCAGGAGCCTTCATCCTTCACTTTACGTATAAGCTCATTTGCGGGTTCTTCCTGGTAGCTTCGGAATTTAAATTCTTCAGACAACACAAAAGGCTCTCCTAATGGAGAGCCTTTGCTACGTTGGTCTGCTATCTCTCTGTCGAGAAGACTAGCCACTTTTTTAAGTTTTTCTAGATTTGGTGGAAGATATGCAACGTTATCTTTGTAGATGTAGTTAGAATACACGTCTCCATTCTTAGTAGTATACGAGTACATATTAAGGATGAGAGCTTTTACTGAAGGGTCATTAGGCAAACTTACTTTAGCCAGATGGCGCAGTTGAATTGTCACTCGGTAACTCCTCCTGTTTAATTCATTAATAAATTAGGGTAAATTTAAGTATATAATGTAATAGAGAGTCACCCACCTCATAAATAGCAAGGACTAACCCTATGAATAATAACTATGTATACGTATACGTGGACCCCACTAAGCCTGGTAACTATGAGTACCCAAACATTAACTTACGATTAAGTTATGAACCTTACTACGTAGGCAAAGGAAAACTAAACAGGATGCTATGTCATATCGCAGAGGCAAAGTTAAAAATAGAACCTTGAAGCATAAAAGGATACTTAAATTAATAGAATTAGGCTACGAGATTAAAGACTATATAATAAAAATAAAGTCAGATCTTACTGAAGATGAAGCGTACTCATTGGAGTACGCTATAATACAAGTTGTAGGTAGAGCAATTATTAATAAAGGCCCTCTATTAAATTTAGTTCGCGGAGGTTCTGGAGCGCTCCTTGGTAGAACTGCGAAGTTAACCAAAGAAGATGACATACAAGTAAAACTTATGTATGAGGCTGGAGGTACCACATGCTCTATCGCTCGTGAATTTAATGTGTCTAGCACCACCATCAGTAGTAGCCTTAGAAACACTAATACTCCTATTAGAAGTCGGTTATGTAATACACTAGCTAAGTCGCAAGTCACTGAATTATGCGAACATTATCTTGCTGGTGCGTCAACCACAAGTTTAGGATTGCGGTACGGCATTCCTAGGAGGACCGTCCTAAAAATTATAACCTTTAATGGTATTAAAATCAAATCCAATAGAATACCTGAAGAAATTAAACAGAGTATAGCAGGCATGTATTCTGATGGACATTCTTCCACCCAATTAGCTAGCATGTTTAATATATCTATAAGATCTGTTCTTGATATTGCCTTGCAGTACGGTTATAGCGTGCGGCCTAATGGTAGACCTAGGCATTAGCTATTTATGAGACATTAGTGCATTGGTTACCTCAAGTTTTTCCAATCTATTTCTCCTTCGCCTAGAGCTAGGAACTCAAACAGCGCGTTGGCGAAAAGCTCCGCGTTGATAAATTCCTGTTGAATTGGGAAGTATAAAGGTCCGAGGTAGTCTATTTCCTCTCCTACCCTTAGCTTTAGGAATCTAGGCCAAAAAGGTTGGCCGGACGCCCACTCGTACATCAGTCCGAAATATTCCCACTCCGTGACAGTTCCTTTGCTACAGTAAATGGTTCCTCTAACGCCGTGATGATACTTTATTCCCATGTTTTCAAGGATATACTTCTCGCGTTCCGGGTCTATAGTAAACATAATTTAATCCTCCTATTGGTTCTTTGGATGGTGAGCCGCGCAGTAGAATCTTTCCTTCAACTCATACGTAACTTTATCTTCGTAGCTGAACCTACCGATTATGCTTCTTTCTACTAGCTCAGGCCTCCCTTCAGTATGCATGTTCTTTACTAGCAGGCACCCGCACACATGACAAGAAGTAAGGTCCTCAAAATAGACGGGTGTTTTCTTAGAAAATGGCCACATAGTATTACTCCTTTAGTTGCGTATTATTGAAAAGATACAGTAGTTTTATCTGGCCTCTCCCTCACAAAGATGGGAAGCCTCAAGCTGTTATCTGCAGTTATCTCTTGATACAGGACTTCCACAATTCCCCCAACCAACTTTCCGGCTTTATGTCTAAACCACATTTCAAGGCGCAGGTCATCATCAATTCCAGTGCCGCACTCAGACTTCAACTTAGCATCATCGCCAAGGATAAGCCCACCAAGACTTCCCTCATGGCGTGTTCCAAGCTTACCCTCAAAAGCGCCTATAATACGCAAGTCAGCTGGGTAGAACGCTTTAATTTTCAGCATTTTGTAAGACCTATCGAACTCATATAAGGAATCAAGTTCTTTAATCATAGCACCTTCTCCACCTTCGGCTACGATTTTAGTAAAGAAATCTACAGCCTCTTCCTTGTTTTTAACAAGGATGCTTTCCATCATCGCTAGGCCTCGTAGGTTAGATTGTCTTTCAAACAACCCTGCGAGTTCCGACTTTCGGAACTTAAGAGCCTTACATTCTCCCTTCTCTCCATGCGACATAAAGTAGTCGTAATCTACTATGTCCCACACTTTAAATACAAGGTGATTAAGCATGGCAGATTCACTATAAGTACCCTTGCCAGACCTAGCCATGCTAATGCCTTGAGCGAATACCCAGTTTTTACCTGCATCTTTGTTTTTCTTAGCAGTCTTGCATTCAGGGTAGAATACACTGCCGAGTATCTCTCCATCAATTACAAAGGCACAGCCGGGTTTGAGCGCTAAAACTTGTGAGGCTAGGTAGTCAAGTGCCTCAAGGTCATGGCCTTCTCTGGTTTTGAACTGAACCTTAGTTCCATCACATATAGCTATGCAGCGCATTCCGTCGAGCTTGTGCTCGATAGCACATGGAAATTTGAAGTCATCCCACCGACTGTTTCCGCTTTTAGGCTCCACTACAGGGTGAGCTAACATAACCTTGAAGGTAGGTATAAGACCCTTGAAGGCTCGATTTATGCTTCCTTCACTAATTCCTATCTTAAGGTCACGGCTGGTGATCTTGGCTATCCATTTGCTGTCTTCTTCAGTAGTCTTAGACATTACATTTTTTATCAGGGTTCTCCCTTGCGCAGGAGTCACTGAATGCGCAGCAAGAATATCTAACACTTGGAGTAGTTCATCTAAAATGTCAACAGATACGGAGTTAAACTTTGTAGGTATATCTAGTTTCTTTACTCTATAGGACTTGAATGGGTCGTATGTCGCCTTCAGTATAGCTCGCAACCTAGGGCTGTCATACTGTTTGAGCGTTGATACCTTCATTCGTGAAGAAGCCGTTTTGCCTACGTGTTCAAGTACTTCAAACTCTTTCATTGTTTTTCTCCCCATTCATTATACTCAAATATGGCCTGCTTAATTTTAGCCCAGTCTTTAATGGAAACTCTCGCTGTGTCCTGGTTATTCGCAGTGGAAGTACCTCTTAAGTACAGACGGTCTTTATGTTTTACCCACTCAGGCCTGTAGTTGGAGGCTAGGCAAAACCCGTTAGATGCGAAGAACAGTCCGCCAGCATATTCAGTCCTAGTGCTACCAAAGTAGTTTGCGAAATGGGATTGCTCAAGTACGCTAACCTCAACTATATCCTTAATTAGCTTTGCCCTTACCTTGATATGTTGTTTCATTGGCTTTCTCCCCACTCATTGTATGCTTTAAGCGCGGCTTTTAGCATAGGCCATTCTTGTATGCTGATAGTTATAGGTATATTATCACTGGCAGTCTCACGGCCTCTTAAATAGATCTCTCCAAAATCATATTTATCAGGAAACTCGCATGACTTAAGGCGGTACCCTTCATGTTTGAAGGTTCCTTCTCTAGGGTTACGTACATTCCCAAAGAGATCACCTCTATGAGTCTGCTCAAGTATTACCAGCTCTACTGACTCTTTATTACTAGATAAGATTGCTCTCACCTTGATGTGTTGTTTCATAAGCTGGCTCCCCACTCGTTGTACGCTTTAATGGCCTCTTTAACTGCTGCCCACTGCTTTAGCGTCAGCCGTACTATACGATCATCTTGATCAGGCATCCTACCTCTAAGGTATAGTTGCCCACCTTTATCAGCACCATAACTGTAAAATGCAGGACAGTCGCAAGATCTTAGTATAGCATCCTTATAAACAAATTCCCCAACTATATTGTCATATATGCTATTTCCAAACTTCGTAGCTCTATGGCTCTGCTCAAGAATCTGCACTGCCACCCATTTATTATTCTTTTCCAGAGCAGCCTTAACCTTAATATGCTGTTTCATAGACATCCTCCCTTAACTTCCGATACATCGGAAGTACTATTTACATAATCACTTCACCGCAATCTTCAGCAAAATAAACTACGTTAATTTTATGCACAGCTCTGTAGAAGTACTTTCCAGCTTCTCTCTCGTCGTCATCTTCATCATTAGTGTACCCTAGAATAGAAGCACACAGCCTCTCTTGTATCCACCCGCCCCCATCGCCGGAGGATTCGTTTTTAACTGCATTATCCCATGTTCTGAATGTTTCCTCAGTTATGTTGGGGTGTGCCAGTAAAGCATCCACTACAGCCGCAAGTACCTCTACGTCAGCCCTCTCGGAGTTTCCTAGAGTTGGTGTTTTTGCAGGTCCGTGAAAGTAGTATTCTGACCTAAACTTAAGGGCCAACTCTTTATAGAACTCTACGTCCTCTAAGGCTAGGCCTTGAATCTCTTTGGTTATGTATTTCTCATCATACTCGTTGCTGTATATTTTAATAAAGTAGCCTTTCTTAAAAAACGGGCGTGGTGCTGCTGCTTTTGCCTTTTTCATGTTAAACCTCCTTAGTGGGTACGTAGATATTTCCGCAACACCTAAGTTCATCGCACCTACCATTGAGGTACTCACATTGGCGAACCATATATTTAGCCAGCGCAGGGTCTACCTGAGCTACTGCTTCTTTGATTAGCTGCATTACTTCTGTGGTTAACTTGTGGGTCTTACTGCACAGGCGTTTATGAGCCATATTGATAAGAGCCTCGGCGTTTATGAACATCATGTGGTTTACTGGTTGCATTCTACCAAGGTCGCCAGAATATCCCATTCTGTCTTCTCTGTTGGATTTAACATAGTGAGTAACCCCAAGGGAATGGCGCGTAAGGTGCACGGAAACAAATGTAGGTATATCATACATCTCCACCACAAATATTAATGCACGAATGGGAGAGTGCTTACACTGATAAATTCTTTCCAGAGGCATCTTTGATTCTTTATTTATAGTAAAGCTGCAAGCTAATTGCATCAGCTTTTCATCCGTTATTTTGGTTACTGTTACACGCACTGGAGCCCCTCCTCGTCGGCACCTATTGAAGCACCGCCATCAGGAAGTTCAAGAGACTCATCCATCTGCGAACGTACCCAATCCCTGAAATCGCGGGCCAGTTTCTCTCCGAAACAATGCCCAAGAATAGCCTTGGCCACACAGTCATTCAAATACCTCTTATTTAGTTCTGGGATATACTGCTTGAGGCGGTCTAAATCATAGTTGTACTTATGATTTACGTATCCGGTTTGTTCTACCAAGTCGCAAAAGGTCTTTACTGAAAAGGAGGGAGGCGCGGGGAAGGATACTTGTACTAGTTCTTTCGGGTTGTTTTCGGTTTTGTTCATGGGTTGCCTCCTAGTTGCTTTGATGTTCAGATTTTTTAATCTCTCTCATAGCATTAACTAGGAGGTCACGGATTACGGTACTACGGTTTACTTTAGACGGAGTAAACGATTTTGTTTTAGAGATTTCTACTAAGGCATCTAGCAGCTCAAGGTCACCATCGCTTAAGTTTAGGCTGATTAGTTTTTTGCTCATTTGTCTCTCCTGTGAATTTGAAAGTTAGGTATTATACCACACTATTTCACTTTTGTCAAGGACAAATTCACAGGAGGCATATTTTTATTTGTAGTATTCGTTGTATTCTTTTATTATAGATTTCACATACCCTAATTTACTAGCTTCCATGATAAAGGTGGACCTACCTAAGTCGGTAGGAGTACTACACAACCACAAGGTATCTCTGGGAAATCCAGATATGTACGAGCCGTGTGACGCTACGGCTAAGTTTCCTCTTCGGCTCTGAAACATGTTACCAATACCAGAAAAGTCCTTATCAAAATGAGTTTGCTCTACTACACTAACTAAGCACTTATCCGGAGGTATTAGAACTGCTTTCAGTCGCAATCTTCTTTTCATATTATACCCCTCCATCAAGAGCGTTAAACTCCTCAGCAATTATTTTTATAAGTTCCCATTCTTCAAGTTTAACTACGAACTTGTCTCCTTTTCCATGGCATAACCATAAAGTATCGTCTCCAATGCAGGCTCCAAATATGGTTCCCTGTTTTATGTTGTATCCGCTAGGCAAGATAACAGAGACATAGAAGTCTTCTGAGCATACGTTATATACGAACTCTACCACATTGACTTCAACGCGTTGAAGTCCTCCCTGTTTGATCAACCTTCCTCTTATCTTTATATGGTTCATTGGTTAGCTCCCCATTCATTGTAGGCTTCAATAGCTTCTTTTATACCCGGCCATTCTTTTATAGGAATATCTACAACTGCACTATCTCTAGCTGTAACACATCCTCTGACCCTTACCCAAGAGGTTACTCCTAACACCATTCTGTCAGTACTATACGGTCCTCTATTTATGTACGAAGGTGAGGCTTCACTGATAATCCTTACTGATTTGTGCCTAAAAGTGTAAGTATGGCCCTTGAACATAGTGTCACAAGGTTCATATTTACCAAATTCACTTGACAAATGCGTCTGTTCTAGTATGGTAAGTTTTACTTTAGTTCTGCATTTAGAAAGCTCTGCTCTCACTTTTAAATGTTTCATTGGGTTTCTCCCCACTCATTGTAGGCTTCGATAGCTTCCTTGATCTCTTCCCAATATTTTATTGGTATTGTTATAGGTGGTCCGCTAAGGCTAGAGAAATATAAACGCATAGGCCCATATGAAGGATAGAACGCACAAGTTGTGGCGGACCTTAAAGCTACATTATTATGTACGAATTCTCCTATCCCTCTAAAAGTACCTGGAACAGTGCCTGAGCCGAACTTACCACCAAAGTGAGTTTGCTCAACCGCAATAACATGTACCTTAGTACGGTCAGACGACAGCTTAGCCCTTACTTTTAAATGTTGTTTCATTGTCAAACCTCCGGGTCACTTAAATAATCCATCACGGCTTCTTTGGCTTGTTTATATGCTTCATCACTTTTCAACCACTCTTCTTCAGTTTCGATAAATGCATCAGTGATATTATCTTCACTGTGACTGATAAGAAACCCTAATATAAATCTGCTGAGCGATCTAGGTAACACAGAAACTGCACCACTAATTTGTGACATCAAGGTAAAAGCGAGGTACTGCTGATCGTAAAAAGGTTCAAACTCCAGTTCCTCGGTTTCTCCTTCATGACAATTTTCAGGTTTGCTGTGAATAAGGGAAGAAACTTCGGGGGAAAAATGAGTCACTTCTACTTCATAGGTAAACTCAGTAAAGCCTACGTGCTTAAGGATAAAATAAAGAACCTCACTGTTCATTTTATCCCTAACCAGCTTCAATATGTTTACCGTCCTGTAAAAACTAATCATGTAATCCCCCTTAGTAATTCCGATGTATCGGAAGTTAGTCGTAGCAGTGGTCTTGGTAGTAGTCAGGAATCTCCTTAACATTGGGGATAGGGGTATCGAGAGTGGTCTTGGGCTTGTTGATAGATCCTACCAAGAAGTCAGCAAACTTCTTGGCTAAAGGCCCTACGTTTCTATTCCCGATAGCAGGAGCTACGTAGGTTTCCCAATGTTCCTTGGTAGGAAATTCCGACATGCACATGAAGTCAGGCACCTTTAGGAACTCTATCCGAATGCTCCTCCTTACCTGTGTATAGTAGTCCTGTATGCTGCTGGTGGGCGGAGGAGACAGCAGCCACTTATGCAACAGAACCTTATCTTCGGAGAAGGCCACTTTGTAAGCCACACCTTTCTCGTCCACGCGGTATTCACACGGAATAGCGGGTTCAAGTGAGGTGTAATAATCCACGGTCTTAACGAAACGCATCATCTTGGTGTTGTGATTCCATATCACCACATTGTAGTAAAAGGCTTTGGGAACTTTCTCGGTATACGCCTTTACTATTTCCTTAGGTAATACACTGTCAGCCCAAGTCCAAGAAGCCATGATGCTGCCATCGTTGAGCTTTATCCCGCACCGGTGGCCTGCAGGTATCTTGCGAAGAAGTCTCTTGTAGATCTCTTCATACTCCATGCACCGCATAGAATACCACTTGTAGAAAATGGCTGCAGACTCACCTTTCTTCTTAGAAAGGTTATGTGCAGCCAAGTAATTACTGGCAGCTTCCTTGAATAGAAGCGCAAGCTCTGCCCTCCTGCCTTCGCGGTAGCACTTCTGTATGTCGGACTCTCCTTCTTTGGAGAAGACACCGTGCACCACGTTGTCTTTCTTAGTTTCTTCGAGCCTTGTTGTCATGGGATTCTCCTTATTCGTTAAAGGTTTATTTTCTGGTTGTAACACTCCAGTGGCAGGGCTTGGTACACTTGCATCCAGCTTTACAGCCTGCCTTGGCTACCACCGTTATCTTAGCTATCTTCATGTCTAGTCTCCTTTTAGAATACATCGCTGAGGCCAACTCCAGCATTATCTTTATAAGAACAGACTCTGCTGGGTACTTGTTTGTCAGTAATTCTACTAACGGTCGTTTGGGAGAAGGTAAATGCACAGATGTAGTTCTGGTGTTGTATGCATCTATGAAGTCAGCTATAGACACTATGGTGGCTATATCCAACAACTTTTTTAGATTGGAGAAGGAGATGTCTTCTGGGATATCCTCCAAGGTTACCCCATAACCATCTCCCGACCCCATTCTATGATGCAATCCGGCGCAAAGCCCACTAAACTCCATGTGAGATTTTAGATCCTTATATCCTTTAACTGCGTGAGTTTTTATCTGCTCGTATTCCTCGTCAGTTATTTCTCCACCAGCGAAAAGTTCAGGAGGTAAGAACTGTTTACCTTCATCGTGAAAAAGCCCTGCTAAATAAGCTTTGCGCTCATCCTTTCCGAAGGCTCTAGCAGAAAGCCTAGAGAGTTTAGCCACTCGGGCTGCATGTTCTTTGACCTCTTTTGGAAGATCTTTATGGCTCATGCCTTACCTCCTACTTCCGACCATCGGAAGTTACTTGTCGTCCTCTACGTCAGCAGGGATGGGATCGCCCTCTTTGCCCACATGGAAGGGATCTTTGGTCGGATCTTCTTCTTTATTTTTTTCTGCCTCCTGCTCTGCTGCCTCCTGAGCAGTCAGAAGGGTGGAGACTTTCCCTGCCGCGTCTGCGGCTTTGATGTATTCCTCCAGCATCTCGTACATCGGATCTTCCTTGGTGAGGTAGTTGTCCATGAGGAAGGTAAGTTCATCATCCTCAAGGTGCTTGAGCAGTTGCGCCAACAGACTGCCGCAAGTGCAGTCTGCAAAGACATCTCCGCAAGCCTTGCAGTAACCTCCCCAGGTTATGTGGTTGAGAACCAGGTCTATGACTTCGCTGGAGGCCCCGACGGGAGGAATGGAGGCACTAGCGCTTACGTTTCCCCTTCCTCCGCTTACGTTTTTTTGGCCACCATTGGTCCTTTCATAGTCAGAGTCCTTGTACTTGCTTCCTCCATAATTGGAGTAATCGTAGGACTTTCCCTGATACGACCACTTTTTTGTTACGGGGTGGAGCTGTGCGATGGGGTCTTTCATCATGCTGTAGACCCTGTTGATGGTCATGTGCATTTCGTCGAGGTGGAGCTTTTCGCTCTGAGTGTGCTGGCCGTAGTAGCCGATGCTGAGGTTGACAGACGGAATGAGGTACTCCTCCTGCAAGTCGGCTATGTCGGAGTAGGAGCCGTGCCCTGACTTGAAGCCGAAGCTTTCCACGTAGTCGATGACCGGGCGCGGAAGAGTAGCTCCGTAGGTGACCCACTCCGTAGCCCCGAGCCTGTCCATCTCTACGAACAGCTTGGTGCACCCTTTATCTTCTCTCTTGAATGCTTCAGTGCGCAGGAACACTTTTACGCCGAGTCCACCACTCTCCTCGCCGTTGAAGAACATCACGCTCGGCATGGGCAGCTTGTCGCGATATGCCCTCCTTACGAGGTCAAGGCAAGCAAATACGCCTGCTCTGTCGTCTGCTCCGAGTATGCCGTTGGCGTTGGTGAGAACGTTTCGGTTCTGTCTCAATGCCACAGGCTTCTCAGCATCCACGGAAGACCTCGCTCCGCTGGACTGCCTATCCCTAACGGTGTCGATGTGAGACACCAAGCAGATGGACCCATGGCCGGGGGCGTAGACGAAATCGTCTTTGTGAACGAACACAGTAGGTGGCGCACCAGCAGGGCGCGGGTAGTATCTCAGCAGCTCATTTACGCAATGGTCAAAAACCTCGTCCGTAGACGCGATCAGTAGATCGTCAATCCTTGTTTTCATAGGTCGTTCTCCTTGTTATGGGTTAGGTTGAATAAGAAGGGAAGGTCGGTATTACCCGATTTCTTCCACGAAATCTTCCCACCCTTCAGGAAGACCAGCGTACTTCGGCTTGGCTTTGAGTTCCAGCACCTTGCCCTTGCGCTTGGCGTCACATGCGGGGCATATTTCAGCACCGTCCATGTTAATGCGGCTGTCGAAAGTGTGGTACTCACCGCAGTCGTTACACCTGAACGCTACATTCGGGAGGCAGCCGGGGCATACCCTTCCGACATAGGTGTGGTACACTACCTCTGCAGCTGCGTGGTACTTGTTGCAGATGGAGCAGAGCAGGTAATGTTCGACACAAGCATTGCAGATGTGGCCGCTAATACCTTCGAGTACATTCATCTTGTCCTTGCGATGGAAGCTCCCGCAGTGGGAGCACTCGGTATAGTGCTTTTTAAGGCACGCCTTGCAGGTACGATGCCCGTCGATAACCTGAAGGTCCTCTTTGAGGTGATGCTCGTGGCAGTGGTTGCATTGCTGGAACTTCTTGGAGTAGCAGTTCTGGCAGTAATGCTCACCATTTACGGTGATGCAGTTATCTGCCAGATGCTTCTCTCCGCAAGTCGTGCACGTCCACCGCACACGGCCGTCATGCTCGCTGCAGATCCCTTTGTTGGGATAGTCGGTGGTTTTTCCGCATACTAGGCAGGCCGCCGCAGCGAACTCCAGCTTGGGAAGTGAGAAAACTTTTTTGGAGAGGTAGGCAACTTCCACATCTCCGGCGTCGAAGTAGCCGGACATGCCATTTTTCGTCTTATCTGCGGGCATCTCGAAGCTATAGTCCTGATTGGTGTAGCTCTTGCGAGTAGCCTTGTACTCCCCTGGGTTGACTCCTTCCTTTTCAGCCAGCTTGGAGATGATGAAGTCCTTGGCCGTCTTTCGCTCATGACTGTCATAAGCCCCGTAGGACCTCGGCTGCACGATCTCATTGCTGCTGCTAAGGAACAGCCAGCTACGACCAAGCTTATGGATCTGGTGGGTTTCGGTGGTGGCCTTTGCGTCAGACACGAAGGTCATGATGGTCATCTTGTCACGGGCATACGCGATGTTGCCGTTGAAGTGCTGCCCGTCGAAGGAGTGGCAGGAACGGAAGGCCGCGTTATCCGATGCAGTGAGGAAGTCGAGGAGGTTGGTAGACAACCACAAGATCCTCCCCGACTTCACGATGTCGCCCAGCTTGGGAAGGAACTGCTCAGGCCTTGTGATGCCAAGCTCCTTCATGGGGAGTGCAAGCAATGCTTCCTTGTCCACAAGATGCTTGGAAAGCACCTTGGAGAGCCGTTGCTCCTGTCCCTTAACCGTAACTGCGTTTTTGGTTACGGATATGGTGCTCGGGTCGATCGGAGCGCCATCAGCTGCTGCTTCGACGAGGATCTTCTTGATGATGGCACAGGTATACGGGCGCTCCTTACGAACCTGCTCCTCAGTTTTTTCGAGGACGATCTTGGCTCGGAACAGGTTTTCGGGAGAAAGCTGCAGAAGCCCGTCTATCCTCTTCTTGGATTCTCTCATAGTGGCCTCAATAGCCTCCACTGAATCGTAAGGCAACCTGTGGTTGCTCAGGACTGATTTAGTGGTTTTGATAAGCTCTAATGACATTGATTCCTCCTTTTCTTTGAGACTTCCGATGTGTCGGAAGTTTTGCTGTTGTCTTCGCGTAAGCGAAGGGTTAACCTTTTAGGTGGTTAGTTTACGCTCCCTGCTCGATGAGCTTTGTCAGTTTGGCGCGTTCCTTCTGTGCTCCCACGCCTTTGCCAAGGCGCTGGTCGAGGAGGTCGAGCTGCTGCTGGGGGGTGCGTTTGGAACGAGCTTCCGTGCGCTCTTTAGCCTCGGCCCTTTTAACATCCACGCGTGCCTCGAAGTTCTTTCTTTTCATGTGTTACCTCCTTGTGCCTAGGTTGGGTTACGGTTCATCTGCAAACCTTTTGTTGTATGCTTCTACTGTCTTTTTGAGCCGCTTGTACTTTTCTAGTGACACAATGCAGGAATTATAGTAAGGCCTGTCGTACACTTGTCCGGGTAGATACTGTGCACTATTTAACAAGTTAACCTTTGTCGAATAATATGCATTTATTGCACCACCTGACGAGCATATTTTAAACTTGGCGTACTCAAAATATGAGCCGCCCCATTGTTCCTTAGGGCCAAATGCATACCCAAAGTGTGTCTGCTCCAGTACTGTCACCTTGACCCTTTTGAAGTCAGGGCGAAGCAACTCTGCTTTCAACTTTATGTGCTTTGCCAATCTCGCCTCCTTTATGTTAACAGGAGGATCAGACCGTTAGGTCGTCATTTCCTACTCTTTGTACTTTTCGTTATACTCTTTCACGGCTTCCCTGAATTGCGAGTAGACATGCAGAGGCATAGTGAACTCTCGATCATCGGATGCTTCACGGTACCCTCTGAGGTACATTTCATCAGAATCACCTTCCCAAGCAGGAGTAGCGCAGCTTTCTAGTCGGAATCTGCTAGAACTCCTGAAAAGACTACCTCTAGGAGTAAAGTTGTCTCCTCGGTGGGTCTGCTCTGTGATTACCACAGTAACCTCTTTGAGTGATGGGTTTAATTTAGCTCGGTACTTTATATGCCTTCTCATATCACCTCACAGATAGGGCGGGCCGTAGCCCGCCCCTTTTCAGATTAACCTATGACGTAGCTGCAAGCAGCCGGAGCAGCTACCGGGCGCGGAGCCGGTACAGCGTGGTATACCGGCTTCTGCCAAAACCTGAACACGCGATTGTACTCTTCGATTGCTGCGAGTACTTTGTCCAGACGGCCAACCGGAATAGCAATGGCGTTGTTGTCCTGGGTGCGATCGGAACCGCGCAGGTAGACGGTGTTGGCAGCGCTCTTGTCGAATGCACGGTCAGCATCACGGGCCGGCTTGCGGTTGGACACCAGTTTCACCCCGTTCGATGCGGTGAAGGTGTTATCGTACATGCCGAAATCGGCACCGCGCTCGGTCTGCTCCAGAACGCGAATGAGGCCTTTGTCGAAACCGGCAACTTTGATTACTTCCACTTTGATCTTTTTCATGTGATTCTCTCCTTTTGTCTTGTACGCTATGAAGCGGTAGTGAGGGTGGCGCGGCGACCCTTCCAAGTGATAGGACCGCGCCACCTTGATTCTATTTAATTGCTGCTACTTCCGACGTGTCGGAATTAGCCGATGATGTACGAGCAAGAATTTGCAGATGCAGCATAGCGCGGGGCTGCAGCAGCTGCACGACGCAGAGCTTCTGCCTGACGAGCTGCTTCGAGCTGCTGAGCTGCCAGACGAGCTGCTGCCTGTGCACGCTGTGCGATGAGCTGCCTGTCGTACACTGCGGAGGCACTCCAGAACTCGTTGTATTCACGCACAGCAGCACCCAGTTTGTCGAACTGAGCACGGGTCAGGACGATGCTGGAGTCGTCCTTGGAGGCGTCGTAGCCGCGAACCCAGACGATGCTGGAGTCGTCTGCGTCACGTGCCGGACGCTCGTTGGAAGCAAGAATCAGGCCGTTTTTGGCCTGGAACTTGCGGCTGTCGCCTGCGACGTTACCACCGAAGTTGTAGTACCGGCTGGTCTGCTCGGTTACTTTCACGAGCACTTTGTTGAAGTTTTGGTTGTTGACTACCTGCAGCTTGATCTTTTTCATTTTGTTATCTCCCTTTTGGTTGTATACTTAGTTTCCTAAGTAGTGGTTGAAGTTACCAAGATTTGGGCTAATGCCTCAATCTTGAGCGGCTTCTCTTTTGCCCGAGAAATTGGCTAAAGGTACAACATTACTCGTACCCTACTAAAGTTTCCTTGGTCACTGTGAGGCACTCGGAACAGAGGTCATGCATGGATGTAACCTCTTCTCCGTTAGGATCAGCCTCTCCTATGCGTTCGCCAGAGGCTCGGTCGTACACGCCCAAGCAGCCCCAACAATGCAACGGTTCGGCAATCTCCCGCTCATTGACCCGCTCAACGAAAGGGTCAAATACAGGGTTTTCCTCTTCAAACTTATCAAGGTCGAATATAGCTCCCACAGTTTCCTCCTATCTTATCTTGTAGGCAAACCCACGTTGGTTTCTCTTTTGTTTCCAAGGCTCTGTGTTGGAATCACGATTTACTTTTACATTTTTATTTACGGGAGTTTCCCGCATAAAACTATACAGAGGATTTGATACTACACTGGCCCACCTCTCAGCTGATGCTTTACGTTCTGCTATAGCCATGTCAGAGTAGTATTCATTGTACTCTAATACGGCTTCTTTGAACCTTCTATAATCTTCAACTTCAAGAAAAATAGGATCGTTATTTCTTTCTTTGCTGTTTCCTTGCACGTATATCCTAGATGGACTATAGAAAAATGGTCTGGAAAATGATATTAGAGCAACTCCATTTTTAGCAACAAACTCATACCAACTGCTGTTACTAAATGACCCTACACTATCGCTCTGCTCAGTTATCACCACTCTGACAGTATTCAAATCAGGCATGAGCCTAGCCTTGTACTTTATAAACTTAGCCATGAGCTACTCCTTAACTTCGTCGGTCAGCTCTATGGGAGCGGTGTTAACCTCACTGTACTTGTTGAAGTTTGTGAAGGAAGCAGTTACCCTCCTAAGTGGAGGGGCTGGTACCAGCCCATTAGATAAGAACAAAGGATCTCTCTTGTAGTTCCGAGCCTCGGAAGTCATAGCTTCTCTTTCAAGTCGGTTTTGGGTGTAAGCTCTACAAGCCTGCGCTATACTATCCTCCATACTTCCTCTAACCACCAGCAGCTTGAACTTCTCGGCAGTTATCAGGATGTTCCACATTTCTGTGGAGAATGCCCTAAGATTACTGGGATGGATCAGATTTTCGTTGCAGACCCAAATTTTACAACGAAGCGCCTTCACTCGGCAGCCTTCCGGACCAAGGTAAACGCACCCTTTGGTATCCGCGCTACAGCAGAAGTTCTTGCCTTCTCCTCGCCTGAATCTTTCGCAAACTCCGTCGCAGACATTGCACGGATTGAACCTGCGCATAAGAGCATCAGCTCTTTCGTAAAGATCATTGTAGATAGGTATAAGGAGTTGTGCGTACTCAAATGTTCCGTGCATATTTTTAATCTCCTTTTTAATAAGGTAACTATTCTAAAGTTTGCAGCCACTCATCAGCAGGAACAGCCTCAACATTCACCTTCTGAGCATCCGGCAGCTTAACTTCAGCAGCTCCGCCCATTATTACTTTCTTTATTGCCGCCATAACTTTACCTTCAGGAGCCTTCTCCCACTTATCGTGGTAGCCAGCATCTTTTATGGTGCTACATGTCTTGCAGTGCTCAGACTTTAACCTTGAGCATGTCCTGCACGTTCTGCTCTTAGCTGAACCCATTAGCACTTCTTTAGCAGCTTCTGGCTCCTTCTTTTCCTCTTCTTTCTTGTTTATTCTTACTATAACAGAGCTGTCGATGTAGCCACGGTAATGGTACATATTAGGAACTGCTGTGCCTTTAAGCTTAGTAGACTTATCAAACACAAATACCTGCTTCTCTTCGTCGTAAACCACAGAGAAGTCTTTTTGATGCTCATCGGAGAAGGGAAGTGGGCAGTGAGCCACCTTACCATCTTTCAGCAGCGGATGAAACAATGCAGGAACCTCAAACCTGCACACAGTAGGCGTACCATATGCCAACTTCTTACCGAGTCTTTTCATCTCAGTATGCACTTGGTCACAGTACACGTAGCTTTCTCCTTTGACGTAACCGTAGGAAGGCCACTCGTCCTTGGTTACATCAGTACGGTATAGCATGTACCTAGCAACCGGCCTTCCATCGACTTCTAAGTAACACTGCTTCGCATACGGAAGATAGAGGTACCACGAGGAAGGGTAATGCCCGGTGTCGTCTGCGATCTTTACCCACGTTTTGGAGGTCCAGTCTTGGTAATGGGTGCTGCCCTTTTTCATGCAGCTTCCTATTACATTTGTGCTGTAGGCGATGTAGCATTCTGCGGGGGTCTTGCAGATTACAAAACGAGGCTTTGCGAACAGTAAAGCTGTCTTTTTGCTGATAGCTTCAATTTGGTCTGCACGATAACCTTTAGCTACCAAGTCAGAGTGCTCAGTGATGAGCCGAGCGAGTGTTGTGTGTTCTCTTTTCAGCACAAGCTTCAAGGCTCTCTCACGAGTCTCAACTCGTAATTTGGTTTTGGGGTCTGACAGGATGGCTCTGAGGTAATCAACAACTGACTCCATAGAACCTTTGGCTTTGATGTTGGGGAACACTACAACCTCTTGTGGATTTCCGATTATCGGAAGTGCGAGGGGAGTGTCTTCTGACATAATTCCGCCTTCCTTTCTGATGGAGTTATGGAGTTTGTCAGTGGTTTTCTTTCGGATGGTTGCGAGGGTTACCGCAAGGCGGGCGAAGTTATGCGCGGGAGTATCTTTTAGCTCCTCAACTTTTTTAATGGTTTCGGGTTTTAGCTTTCCCATTATTTTTTCAAATCTAAGAGCCATAGGTACTCCCTCCTGTTTTGCAAGTTATTTTATAGTGATTCACCCCACTTATTGTAGGCTTGTATGGCCTTCTTAACTTCTACCCACATTTCTGTGGAGATAGTTACAATTGGGTAATTAATTTGGTCTATTACTACGCAGAATTTATTATGCACCCAGAACGTGTCGTTGAGTGCGTTGGTGTTACTCGCTCCTAGAAGGAGAACTCTCCCGCGCTCAAAGACTCCATTATGAAATTCAGGAGACTGTTGTCCTTTTTCGCTAAAATTATACCTAAAATGACTCTGTTCTAATATGGTTAGGAGAACTTCCGAGTTATCCGAAGTTAGCCTAGCTCTAACTTTAATATGTCTTTTCATTGAGTCGCACCCCACTCATTGTAGGCTTGTATGGCAGCTTTAATTTTAGCCCATGACCCTAACGAAAGGGTTATTGACCTCCCAACTGACAGCGTGCCCATTACTAACATCAGCTCACCCATATTCCAGAATGCATTCTCAATGCGTATTCCAGATGATGACTTCAGGGCACATAGTACTGCATCCTTATGCGCAAAGCAGCCGGTATGTCTTCCTTCTAATCCAGTCTTGTCTATAGCACTAAATTTATTTCCCATATGAGACATTTCAAGGATGGTTACTTTAACGTTAGCCTTATCGTCGATTAACTCGGCCCTTACTTTCATATGTTTTGGCATATTTTACTCCTGAGTGGCTCCCCACGCGTTGTATGCTTCTATGGCTGCTTTCACTTGTGGCCAATGTTTTATGTGAACGCCGGCTGTAGTCTTATTTTTCATTTCTGCTACAGGCTTATGACTCACCCATAAAGTAATGAGGTCATCATATATATCATTATACAAATAAAGACAGTTTCTAGCATGGTCAAGTTCATTGCTGGCTATGCGTACTCTTCTGTGAGAGAATTTAGATCCCACTACAGTAGGTTGTCCATACCAGTTCACACGGTTATACTTTTCAGGACCAAATTCTGGTCCAGCATGACTCTGCTGTATAAGATGAAGTCTAACTGTCTTCATCTTAGGAGAAAGACTGGCTCTTATTTTAATATGTTTTGGCATTTTAAACGTCTCCTTGTTCTTCTCCCCATTGATTATATGCCGCAACTGCTTCTTTTAAATCTTTCCACTGCGTTAGATTTATGTGCCCATTAAATTTAATTGCATGTTCAGATTTGGTTCCGGGAAATCTAAAAGCAGTTACCATTGGACTGTAGCCCCACGCTTCAGCACTTGAGACGTGCATAGAACTATACAACAAAGCTGCATCAGTTCTGAAAAAAATGTGCCCATTATCTGGATGTTTTTGATTAGGCATACCAAAATCTTCTACAAAATGCGTTTGGTCTACTACATAAACATCAACACTCTGTTTGTCTTTTGATAGAACACCGCGTATTTTAATATGTCTTTTCATTGTGAAGCACCCCACTCATTGTATGCTTCTACTAATTGTTTAAATACCTTCCATTGAACTAGTGTCAAACCCTTCATACCCACTTCTTTACCGTCTACTGTGGGGGTTCCTGGCAGTACAAATGCAAACTCTGTATTCCATACCGAGGCTCCTGAGCTGTATGGATAACTATAAATAAAACCTGCAGGAGTTCTAAAGAAAATAGGACCCTCTGAAGGGAATCTATCATATCCCATGCCAAATTCCTTCCCAAAATGAGACTGACTGACAATGTAAGCAGTAACGCTTTGTCTGTCTGGGGATAGCACACCACGTATTTTTAAATGTCTTTTCATTGTTGTGACTCTCCCCATTTGTTATAGGCTACGAAAGCAGCTTTTACGCTAGGCCAAACTTCTACGGGAATACTGAATGGGTTATTGGTACAGCCTCTAGGCATGACCACATAATGAGTAAGTAAAGGGCAGGACAGCTTTTTACGAGGCTCGCAGTAAGGTTGGCCTGACCCAGCTACAGCGCATAGAAGTATAGGGCCATGTAGAAAACATCCTGTGTGGTGTTCGCTTGCTCCTTTCATTGCTTTGGAGCTGAACTCGGTTCCTTTATGCGACATCTCCAACACAACACAGGATACCACTTTACGGTCGGCAGAAAGTTCAGCCCTTATCTTTATGTGCTTAGGCATAGCGTAGCTCCTAAAAAGTGTTTATATAAAAGATTTTACTTGACAAAATGCAAAAAGTGTGGTATAATGTGAATCGTTCCGCTGGTCGGAACGATATACCTATATACTACTGATTATCTCCCCACTCATTGTATGCCTTGACTAACTTCTTTATGCTATCCCAATGCTCTATTTTAACCTTAAAGATGCAGTTAATTGATTTCGTATGAGTAAAAGGTAAACATACCATTAGAGTCTTACTTGGAGTTATGGTTACCATAGGGTTCATCCATGGATGTGACACTAAAGATAACCTTTCAGGGAGGTTGAAAGAGCACTTATAGTAATTGGTTAACCAGTTATTTTCGTATTGTGGAGCTACCCAGGGAATATCATTTCCAAACTCATTACCAAAATGACTCATAGATAATATCTCTACTGTCACTGTATTTTTATCTTTGCTCAGTGTCCCGCGAATCTTCAGATGTCTTTTCATACTAGTGATTCCTCTCATATACGCGAAGGCATGGACAAAAAGCTACGTAGAAAATTAACCCTATAATTCCAGAACTAACTCCTATTCCAAGTAATTTCAAAGGGTTATATGTGGAGTAGAACACTACGGCTATAGCAGCGCCGGTCCAGGTAAACCTGCAGAAGACGCAAGAAGCAAGGAAGCTTGTAACTTTAGTCTTGTGCATGAGTTTACGAAACCACAAAAAATGTTTGTGCTCATAAAATAAAAAGTGGAACCCAAGAAGCATAGGAAGAAACCAGAGCTTGCTCATTGTGATCTCCTTTAAAAAGTGGTAGAATCTATAAAAGCGCCAAGACTAACTTGGCGCTTCTAAGAGGCTGCTACTTTACCTGCGCCTGAAGCCGCCGGAACGGTAGCCGGAAGATCTGAAGCTGCTGTAACTGGAAGGCCGGTAGCTGGGCCGTTGGTAGTATTTCTTGACCACCACCGTTCGTTGCTGTACGATGTTGGCTGAAGGCCTGTTCATCATCTTACCTGCCAGATAACCTCCAGCGGCACCGATAGCGCCAGCCGCCAGCGGGTCCATGCCCGGCTGTTGTTGCATCGGCTGCGTGACGACCTGACCGTTCTGGTCAAGCATAGCTTGCTGCGGGACGGAGGGATTGTCGCACCCCATGAACATGCAACACAGAACCACCAACATCATCAGACTGAAGAATCTTTTCATCTTTGTTACCTCCTTTGGTGTTTATACTTCCGATGTGTCGGAAGTTAGCTAGTTACGTCGCTCTCAGGTACCCACATAAGATTCTCAGTAGAGCAAACTTCCACCAAGCACTTTCCTCCAATGGTTTCATGAAGGAATGCCGGAGCGTTGATTGAGGTGATATGCTTCTTCACCTTCTTGGGTATATTCTCATCCCCTCTGTCCGTTACTATGATGGACTTTGCCCGGTCCTTCTCTTCCTGTGTAAGAGACATCTCGCCCTCCTTTAGGCTACTGCACGAGTCCACGCTTTGCCTTTTCTTGCGCTTGCGCGGTCGGTTGTGCGCCCCTTTTTGACAGTCTTCCTGTCTTCTTCAGCGGCGAACTTGGGTTTCTTTCCGATCTTCTCGAAGTTGTCGTTGCTGCTGCCCCACTTGCTCATTGTACATCCTCCTCTGGGAAATCATATGTATTGTACAGCTCTATTGCTCTTTTTATCTTTTTGTAGGCTTCGGTGGATACAATTATTTCATGATCCATTAGATCTTTTCTGCTAGTATCTCCTGGGAAGTATAACACGCCTAAGGCATTGTATTCAATTCCTAAATTACCAAAAGAAGCTAGTCTTAACTTCGGAACATCGGATATGTCAGGCCTTTCTATGGCTCCCGAGGCTAGGTTGAAGGTTATCTCTAGTGCCCTATTTCCCAAATCCCTTAGACCAAACTCAACTTCTGCGTGGGATAAGCTGAGCAGTTTTAGCAAAACTTTAAACTTCCCGTCTTGATGTACCAACCTAGCCTGAAGCTTTATGTGCTTTTTCATGACTACCTCACTAATGCGGCAGATATCCTCCTGCAAGTTTCCTCTTTACCGAGGACTTCCATGATCTCTACCACGCCGGGGGAACAGGACTTTCCGCTGAGCGCCATGCGCAAGGCAGGAAGAAGCTGCGCTTTGTTGGTACCGCAGTTGTCCATGGCAAGTACTGTAGCGGTATTGAGGCCGGTGGCAGTGAAGTCGGATGTATTGATGTAGTCAAGGGCGCAGATGACCCACTTTTTCTCCTGCTCGGAAAGTGCTCTCTCCATCTCGAAATCGGAGATGTAGTAGAACTTGGCCATCTCCGCCATTTCTTTGAGGGTCTTGGCGCGGGTCTGGAGGGTTTTTATTGCGTTGACGAGGAACGGGTGTCCTTTGCTCTTCGCGCGGCCTTCAACCCCTACTTCTTTAAGGAACGGGAAGATGAGGTCTGCAAGACGATTTGGGTCGGCTACCTTGAGCCAGTGCTTGTTGATGTGATGGAACTTGTTCATGTCCATGCTTCCGGGGGCCTTGCCTACGTTGTTGAGGTCAAACTTCTCGATGAGGTCTTCCATCGAGAATATCTCGTCATTTCCGTGCGACCAGCCGATGCGCACTAGAGCATTGACCATAGCCTCCGGAAGGATGCCCATGTTCCTGTACTCCATCACAGAAGCCGCTCCGTTACGCTTGGACAGCTTCTCGCCCTTCTCGTTGTGGATGAAGGGAGTATGGGCGTAGTTGGGCACAGGGAAGCCGAGAGCCTCGAACAGCATGATCTGAGCCGGAGCATTGGCCATTCCGTCGATGCCGCGAACGATGTGCGTAACGCCCTGCAGAGCATCGTCGATCATGTTGGCCAGCAGATATCCCACAGAGCCGTCCTGCCGTTGGATTATGAAGTCGCTGATCTCCGCTTTTCTCACGTTGATGCGCCCAAGCACGAGGTCGCGCCACTGAACTCCGCCATGATCTTCGACCCTGAACCTGACCACGAAGGGCTTTCCGGGCTGATCTTTCATACCGTCGCAGGTTCTGTCGTACAGCGGCTTTTCCTTGGCTGCGAGCTGGTCTTCACGCTTCTTCTCAAGCTCCTCGGCGGTGCAGTAGCACTTATAAGCGAGGCCTTTGTCAAGCAGGATCTGCACGTATTTCTTGTAGATGCTTGCCCTCTCGCTCTGGCGGATGATAGGAACGTCGCTCTTTATGCCGAGCCATTCAAGTGACGCGAGAATGTCATCCTCGTATTCCTTTTTGGACCGAGCGATATCGGTATCTTCCATGCGAATTATAAATTTACTTCCTGCCTTTTTAGCGACGAGGTAAGAGTATAGTGCGGTTCTGGCTGTGCCGAGGTGGCATAACCCTGTAGGACTTGGAGCTACGCGGGTGGTAATTTCGTGCATGTATTATCTCCTTTTCTTTAATAAATTTCACTACTATTTATCGGAACTCACATCACCTAAAATTCTGTAGAGTTGTACTCTTCGACAGTCTCTTTAAACAATTTGTAAACATCCAAGTTCATATAAAAGAATGCACCTAAGTGATCTGGATCTTCAGGAACCCACACCCTAATTGTGTCTCCCTTATAAAAGTTTCCAATATGGGAAACATCACAGGCATCCCTACTTATCAACCTTACACGTCCGGGATGAAATACTCCCAGCGCTAAATTTAGTTTATCGTTATATGGTCTATTCCCAAAATCACCGCCAAAATGGCTCTGCTCCATAAAGGTAACCTTAACTCTAATATCCCCTTCTAACATCTTTACAAGCTCAGCTCTTATCTTAATATGCTTTCGCATAATTATCTCCTAAGCATAATATTCGTTGTATTCCTTAACCAACCTTTTAAGCTCCTCCCAGTGCACAAGAGATAACAAGAAAGTAGGTTCAAAGGATTCTTTCTTATCCCCTAACACAAACCAATACTTCTCTCTGCAGGTACTATGCGCCTCATAAATCCCAATGGCTCCGCTGTTATCTTCACTGAATAGTTTGTACTCGCCGCCACCAAAAGCAATAGGACCCCATCTCTTTGTTACGTGAGGTTCTATGCTAGGCCCAAAGTCCCTACCCGCGTGAGTTTGTTCAATTATCTCAACCTTAACTCTGGCAGTAAAATATATGCCATTCTCGCATACCTCTTCAGGAGGGATTAAAGTCCCTTTTATCTTAATATGCTTTTTCATATTTATAGATCCTTGAATACGTGGTTATATTCCAAAACAGCTTCTTTTATTCTTTTCCACTCATCTAAGGTAGAAATGGAATAATATCGGTCAAGGTACCCTTGAGTCCTAGGCAAGTACATCGTAAAAGAATCCGGCCCTGTACTGAAATACGCATCAGTGCACTTATTTTCAAACTGACTATGTGATTCATCAGACCTTAGCCTAGCACCGTTAGTGGATACAAACGCAAGACCGCCAAAGTTTTTACTCCCATCTCCGTTCCTGCCTCCAAAGCTATCTTCCATATGGGTCATTTCAACCACAGATATCTTCACCATCTTTCTGCTAGGCAGGTACTCTCCACGTAATTTTAATCGTTTCATTTCATACCTCTCAGTGATGTGGTCTATAAAAATGCTGGAAGATTTCTCTCCCAGCATTTCTAAGAACACACTACATCTTGGATCTAGCTACTTTTTCTTGGCCGGCTCGGCTTCGAGCTTGGCCATGGCTTTGGCCAGGGGACCTTTCTCGAACAGGTCGGAGAGCATCTTGTCGATGTTCAGCTGCTTAATGGCGTCCTGGTAGGCACCCACTACAGCCGCGTCGGTGACGGCGAGGATCGGGTGATCGGAAGCGAGGTTCGGCTTGGCGGTGCGGATGGCTACGCCGACGAGGTTCATCATGACAACCTGGCCCAGCGGGGTGGCAGCGTAGCCCCGCAGCATCATGGGGAGTTTGGGGCCGATGGTACCGACGACCTGCTCACGCAGGATGGAGCCGGCTTCGAGGGTGGCGGCCTGGACGAGGAGGCCCTTCTGGGTGGAAACGGTTTCGGTTGCTGCATTCTTGACGTTCTCTATGATGGTCTTTTTCATTTCAGTCTTCTCCTTTTTGTTGGCAGCCGGAGCTGCGGTTGTGGTCGATACTGCGCTATGGGCCTGGGTTGCTGCTGCGCCGGAGCGGCGAGCTGCTTCTTCGACGGTGATGCACACAGAACCAGCCAAGCAGCGGTAATACCCGTGATGGGACACCGCGCAGCCTGCTCTGTGCTCGTGCGCCTTTCTGTGATGACAGATGCCGTTCCCGCAGACGCCTGCATTGTCACAGATGTACATCTGCTTCGGCGCGAGGTCCTCGACCTTGCTAGCCGCATTTGCAGTCGCCTTTTTAGGTGCAGCTGCGGCTTGTGCCTTAGGCATAACAGCTGCCCTAGCAGCTGCAGCTCTCAGGTCATCCAGCTTGTCCAGAAGGACAACCAGCGAGACGAACTGCAGGTCGGTGGTGTTACTGCCGCTGAACTCCTTTGCTGCGAACGAGACGTTGAGGTTGGGGTACTTTTCAGTGTCCCACTTCTTCATCTGTATCGCTGCCGTTGGTCGGTCTTTGGCGCGGCTCTTGAACCCAGCACGGAAGAGTGCTTCTACTGCCTCTCTCCTTTCCGACTGGCTACGAAGCCGCACCACTACCGCGTCTGGTGCTCTGTTACTTTTCATGGATTCGTCCTCCTCTTTTGTTGGCGGTTTCACCTCCACAGGTTTTTTGATAGGAACCAGCTTGTCAGCCGGAACTCTGTTTATGGAGCCTCCGCTCCAGTGAACTTGATGTTTTCCGTAGTCATCCATTTCCTTTTCCACCACTCCTCTGGAGTCAGGGTAATTGGGATAGGTCACGGCTGTTCCTACGGCGTGGCCGGTGTAGCCGAGTGCGATCAGGGCTTCCTTGAGGGTGACTTTCTTTTGTCCTCTTAGAAGGTTAGTAATTTGGATAGGGTGTCTAGGAACCATATATCTCTTGTTGGAGTACACCTTCAAAGAGTGGTAGGAGGTTAGCTTTCTCCAATAGCTCCAAGCTTCTTCAAAATCACTTCCCGCATCATACATCGGAATTCCTGCCGCAAGCAGTAGAGCGAGCGCGTTTTTCCTCTCGGTATCGTTTTCAAACTCCAACACCAATTCAGTTATCACGCTCATTTTTTCACCTTTCCTTTGGGCGAAGCCTTTATTACCCTCTTGGATACATAAAAGTCCCCCTTCTTCACACCCAGCCTAACGCCGGTAGCGCCTACACTTACGCGCACGCCGCCGATGTTGAAGGTCAAGTTAGCCATTTCGTACCTCCTTGTGAGTAGCAAAATACTGCGGGGCGCAAGCCCCGCAGCTTCACTACGCCTCGATTTTACCCGAGGATGAAGGAGCAGCCAGCCGGAGCCACCGGGACAGGAGCGGCGAACTTCTTGTTGTAGGCGTTGATGGCGTCGCCCAGGTCTTTTGCCAGGTTGGCGGGGATGGTGCCGGTGAAGGTGCTGGCGGGCTGCCAGACGTTGCGACCCACGTAGAAGGTACCGACGACACCCTGTGCCTTCAGCCTGCTGGGAACGTAGGTGCCGAAGCCTACGTTGTCCTGCGAGGAGGAGCAGAGGCGTATCTTGCCGTGGACGAACTCGCCGCAGCCCTTGGCGGTTTCGGTGCCGAAGTCGGTGAGGATGTGGGTCTGGCTCAGGACGGTGACCTTCACGGTCTGGAAGTGGTCAGCCGGGTTGCCTTCGACGTTGACCTTCAGATGCTGCACGGCGGCCGGAGTCTTCGGGGTGAAGGTGAACTTCTTGTTGTACTCGGCCACAGCCGCTTCGATGGCGGGGAGTTTGGCCACCGGGACGAGGATCTCGCGGTTGTCGGCGGCGGTACCGTCACCGCGAACGTACAGCTCGGTGCGAAACGCGTCGATAGAGATGCTGGGGTACCCCAAGGAGGTGATCCTCACGCCATTGGAGGCGATGAAGCTTGTCGAGGCTGCTCCGAAGTTGCCACCGCGATGCGACTGCTCGATGACGGAAACCTTCACGGTCTGGAAGTGGTCGGCGGGGTTGGCGGCTACGTTCAGTTTCAGGGTCTTTTTCATGTGTTATTTCTCCTTTTCATGAGTTCCGATGATCGGAAGTTATGGCTTCGGCTACTACTCTTCGCTCTGGACACGCAGACCAACTTCACAGTAGCTTACGCCGGTTGACTGATAACTTCGGTGTATAAATTGTCGAGGCGGAGCCTCGTGCTACTTCACGAGAGACTTCGGAAGTGCGTCGTTGTCGAGCGTCTTCTTCATTCCGAAGTTTCCGGCAGTGTGAAACACGATGATCCCTTCGGGATTCATGAACCCAGGAGCTGCCATACTTCCCTCTTCCCGTAAGTTGTCCAACACTCTTTCGATCTGGTCGGTGTCGAACCTACCTCTCCAGAGCACAGGAACTACGTGACAGCAGGAAGGGCGCACCTCGTCGGTCCACCTTAGCGAGTTGAACAAAGAGAACCTCTTTTCCTTGAGGCCGTAGGTTCTCTGTATGCCTTGGCCCCACCACTCTCCGAAGTGTCTGCCAGGCCCGAGCTTTTCCAACTCTTTCCTGTTGGCCTCACACCACCCTGCAAACCCGGTATTGTCCTGCTTTCCGGGGGTTATCCAGCGCGTCCTGCTTCCAACGAACATCTGCATGTCGTCGGTAAAGTAGATTTGAGCGTTGGTTCCGTCGATCTTCTCTGTGATTACTACTTCACGAGAAAGCCTTGGTATTTTGGGAAATGCTACGAATTCTTCCATCTGTTTCCTCCTTTGTTAGTCGAATCTGATGGTGGCTCCTTTAAGGAACCCGGAGCATACCGTACCCGACACTACTACGCCCGATGGGGATTTAGCCCTGAAGCCTGTACTGAAGGTGTCGCTGTCGGAGCAGGCGAACGGGCTATACCCAGTGATCTGCACGTCGGTGTATCCGTTGTCTTGCAGAACTTTCGTGGCTTTGGGCTGGTCGGTGCATCCTGCAGCCATTAAGAAAGCCAGCAGAAAGAAAATTTTATGTTTCATAGAAGTCTCCTTTTCCGACATGTCGGAAGTTGTGATTATCTTTCACTGAACTTAGAGGCAAGACCCATGCAGGAAAACCCAACCATAAGTCCTGCAAACACATTACATTGCTGCGGAGTGAACACTTGCTTTGCTGCAGCAACAGCATCAAAAAGAAAGTATGCTCCGCTGATCATCAAACACAGCCTAAAAATAAACTCATACCTGCTCATTTAAGCCTCCTTGTTCCTCTTGATAGTGCTCAAAGCCCTAGCCGCACCGCAGCTAAAGTCGCATCCGTGGTCAACTCCAAGATGGTTGCAATTGTTGTTTTTGTAGATGTAGCACTCTTCCTTGAAGGGACAAACTGACCCTTTAGGAATGGAACCGTTCACTAGGCCTGTAAAGTCTATGTTTTTCATGAAAGATCCTCTAGTAAGACGGGGCAATTTTATTTACTTTTAACTCACCCCAGTTCACAGAAAGTGAGTCTCCGGTATTACCGAAAATTCCAGCCACCGTTTTTCGTTCATGTGTCTGCTCGTTCTCTAGTAGAGCCCAGTTGTAGCTTCCTACCGCAAAGCCACATACAACTGCTATCTTACAACCATCGCCCTCACGATGCTGCTCTACTACCTTTACTGCTACTATAGAAGAAGGTTTGGTAGGCTCTGTATCATTCACTGCGAACAGCATTCTTCCTATCGCAATCCCAAGCAGAACTCCAAGGGTAAATCCTATAGTAAATCCATCTTTCTTCATATTCTACTCCTTGTCTTTAAGAAGTTCCTTAGCGAATTTAACTCCATCCTCAACGGTGCAGAATTCCTCTTCGAGTTGTGCCTCGTAAACACGTTTCAACATCTCTCCGAAGTGCTTTCCAGGAGCATACCCAGCAGTTATGAGGTCGCGCCCCTGTACCAAAGGCGCTATCTCTCCCTTGATTTCCTCGTACACTCTGAGGATTTCTGAGGCAACCCCCATATTAACTGCCTCATACTTCACAGCCGCCTCTTTACCACGCCCAAGGCGATCTGCCTTGTTTACTAGCATCAGCTTGGGAAGGTCTATCTTAGCCGCCAGCTTCCTAACTTGCTTTTTAGCCACGCTAGGAACTCCGCCCTTGATGAAGTTATACGGAGTCATGTGAAATTCAACTAGGCGCATTACATTTTCTGACAATTCAATCTCATCGGTAAGCCTTTTCAGAGCGGTCTTGGCCAAGGACGTAGCCTCAGCATGGCCGTGGAAGGATATTTTTCCATCACCGCGGTCCACGGCCTCCACAGATATCTTTCCGAAATCGTGGAGAAGCAGAGCCACCATCACTTCCAGAGTTCTTTCCTCAGGTAAAAGGACGTCGAGCGCCATCAGGGTGTGGCTGTAAACCGAACCTTCCGGATGGTATTTAGCCCCCTGCTCAATTTTCTTGGTGGCGTGTAGTTCTGGGAACACCGCGTCAAGAAGGTGCATGGATTCCAGCGCCTCAAAGAACACAGAAGGCTTGGG
>Ga0209518_1000110_pt1 | contig 113349 bp, 194 predicted proteins | sample RifGroB1_FD_183993 | JGI IMG/M metagenome (GOLD analysis project Ga0209518, IMG submission 183993) | Groundwater microbial communities from Rifle, Colorado, USA - Groundwater B1 (SPAdes) (version 2) | ecosystem: Environmental > Aquatic > Deep subsurface > Groundwater | place: Rifle, Colorado... | reverse complement strand
CAAGTTTGCAGCATCTGAATCCAAAACCAGTGAATACATCATATGCTTGGTTTACTAAGTCATTAGATCTACATAAAAAAAGCACATAAGGATCGTTATACGTACTAATTAAAGCCGCAACTGTTTTGGTCTTGCCTATTCCTGTTGCAAAATTAATAACTCCTCGTTGCCGTTCATGAATTTTAGTTATTGCCTGATTTTGAATTTCTCTTATTTCAAAATCAGGCAAATTTACTTCATGATATGGTAAGGGCTGGATATTACCAGAAACAACGTATTCGATTTCTCTTTTCTGGCAATATTTTTCAATTCTTGGTAAAAAACCGGCATAGGTATATTTTTCTTTTCTCCCCCATACAAAGTCTTTAATTATCTCCTTTTTTTGTTTCTTAAACTGCGTTTGAATCCAGATCTCAGAAGGATATGACAAGCATTTCTTGACAATATCATGACCTTCTAAGATCTGGATTGTTGTAGGGTCTAAAATTTTAATATTGACTTTTAACGCCATGCTTTAACCACAACAGTTATATCTCCATTATCTTCAATTTCAACTTTCTCTGGGTAAATGTATTGGCTTCCCATACCATCATCAGTTACTAATTTTATTGAGATATTTGGTGGATATTGTATTTTATTTTTAAAAAAGAATAATCCGGGGCAACAACCATTCTTTTTAACCTTGCTGCAACTATTTGCAAAACCGCAGAACGAACACTCTCTTAACATAACTTTACCTATATGCAACTTTTGACTTTCGCTTCAAGCCATTGAATATAATTCATATTACACCCATTATCTGCAATAAACATTTTAAATATTTCATTATTTTCGATAATCTTGAAAAATTCTTTATAGTCAGAAATGAAAAAGTTTTCCTCCATTTCCCATACGCCTTTTTCTTTTGCATTTAATAATGGTTGACCACCTTTATCATAATAATTTGCTTGCATAAATGGTTCGTTATATTCTTCAAATTCTGTCTGATCAAAATAACATTGCCAAGTAAAATTATCTTCTTCATTCATTTTAACTAATCTTGCTCTCATTCCCACATCTAGGAAAGTAAATTCTGATATTTCATCATTTATAAATTCTACAATTGGGCGAAATCCATTATTCACGGCTACAAACAATTCTTTTGTGTTCATAACTTCACCTTTTAATTGTTTTCTTAACTAGTTTAAACCCCATTCTATCCGCCCATTCTCGTAAAATTCTTTCCTGCGATTCTATGGTATGATGAGCAGATCCACCAACATATTGAACAACACTTGCACAATTTCCACCCACAGCGATCAAAGACGTACTATCTGCATGATGACAGTCAACCACTGTTGCGGCATTACAGCAACAACCAGAACTGATATCAACCTCTTTGTCAAATGTATTTAATTCTAAAATAGCGTCACTAATTTTTTCACCAAACCTTTGATCTTTTCTGATTTCACTTAAACAATCATTCATAATGATAACTGTAGAATTATAACCCATAACTATCCTCAATGCATTCTGGACAAAATATGCCGACACTGTCGCCTATTTGAGTATCTTCCCACCCGCTGCTATTCAGATTTGCGGTGAGTTCCTCAATTGTTTCAGCCTCTTCATGATTATAGCCATTACACATAAAGCATTCAAAACGGTAGAATTTTACCGCACCCAGTTTAACATCTGTTTCAGTAATTCTCATAAACTAGCCTCCAAAAAATTCACGCCATTACAGTTATTGTCAGATTTTAGGAATAACGATTTTGACACATGCTTTTTCATCATTCCAGTTCTTAGCCTTAACGGACTTAACAAATTCTGCTAGGACCGAAATGTCATGATCTGTATTTGTAAGTTCGGGCATTCTGAGTTTAAGATAATTGATTTTCTTAACCACACTTTCATGGATCATAAAATCAGTATAGCCATTAACTCTAAAGACAATAAGCGGATTTTCTTTACTTAAATCGTTAGTCCATTCTTGCCTTGAAAATGCGCAAACGCTAGGCAGCACAAAATTAAATTCTCTCTTCTTATCCATGGCGTTCTCCTCTTGTTTTTCGTTTTCAACGACTTCAAATCTTGATTTATAACAACTTCCCTCTTCACCTTTATCATTAATAAAACGATAACTATTGCTATGATTTTCCCATACATTATAAATTTTGCCAAAAGTAAGGCTTGATTGAAAGTTTATGTTATTAATACATCTTACTTTTATAGTCTTTTCCTCTTCTTTTTCTTTGTTTTTAATGACCTGAAACCTTGCTTGACTAACAATAATTTTATTTCCGTTATTATCAGCCATTGAATAATACATTCCGTCATCACGCGCTTCATAAATTTTGCCTACAGTCAACTCTATTTCAAATTTTCTATTGTCAGTACATCTTACTTTCATAACTTTATCTCCTCTAGTGCACAAAGATAGAATTCAAAGACGGTTAGGTTTCCTTTTTCCTTTAACTCTGAAGAAGTCTTGTGTTTGACCGCACACCAACCGCCATTATTCACGTATTCATCAGCAACTTTATTTCTTGTCTCAATGTCAAGTTCTCCTTGCAACCCTACTACAATTCTATCTGGGAAAACTTTACTTCGCACCTTTGACAATTCGTTATCAATGATTTTGATAACGCCTGGCAATTGATTATCAATTAAATTATTCAATACCTGATCTTTCGTTACAGTCATAGTTTCTCCTTTTAATTAATTACTCTTGAAAAATTTTGATTTTCACTACTACAAAAAATAACATTGCTGTTTGCTTTCCGATAGTTTTTCCCCTTGGCTTTAATGTCGTCTATTTTATCCTTTTGTGTTCTGTATAGTGTTGGCATGTTGTTAATAAGTTCGGCCACATCATCAAAGTGACTGTCTTTAGCGAGCTGTTCAATCTCAGCTCCGGAAAAGAATTCAAGTCTTTCGGCAAGACTTTCATCTAAACCAGTTTTGTGTTTCTTGTTCATAATCTTGATTATTTCCTTTCTTTCTTCAAGATTAGGATAGTCAACAAAAAAGATACAATCCCACCTACCAGCCCTTAAAAATTCGGGCGGCAAAGATGACAGATTATTAGCTGTAGCTACAATAATAGCTTCACTTTGCCTATCGTTTAACCACGTCAAGAAGTGGCCCATTTGTCCCTGACTAACTCCTGAATCATTGGCATTGCCAAACATTTTTTCAACTTCATCAAGTAAAATAACGGCATTGCCTATACTGTCAACCGTATCTGTGAACCTTTTTGTATTCTTTTCAGTTTCACCCACAAGACTATTTTTCAGTTGCCCTATATTTGCAGAAATCAAAGGAAATTGAAAAATATTGGCAAGTGCTTTAGCAACCAAACTTTTGCCCGCACCTGGAATGCCTACCAATAGCAGTTCTTTAAGCTTAGGCATGTGTTTGTTACCTTGTTCATAGGCTTTAAGTCTTGCCTTTATATAACGCTTTAAAGGCACTAATCCGCCTATGTTTTCTATTTTTTCAGGTTCTTGAATCGTCATAAAACCAGAACTATTTATAATTTGTTGCTTTGCTTTTCCAACTGATTTAACATCAATCCTGCCATTGCTAACCGTATCAAAAGCAATGGCATTTTCGGCCTCTTCAAAGCTCAAGCCCAGAAGATTTTTGGCAATCACATCTATTTCATTATTACTAAGAATCTGATTGATTTGCTTGGCAAAGTTTTCAATAATAGGTTTGAATTCATCGGCTTTAGGCAAGGCAAAATCAAGCTTGTGGCTAATTTTATCAAAAAACGGATTGATTTTGTTCTTATCGATAATAATCAAACAAACTTGATTATTTTTATACATTTCCAGATTGTTTAAAATAGCTTGCTGAATTCCTTCTTTACCTAAAAACCAATTAAAATTTTCAAGGCAAATAATTGATTTATTCAGCTTTTTTGTAAAATTCAAAACATCTTCAACACCTGTATATTCCCCTTTTATCCCTTCCAAAGCATTCCAGGCATATTTTTTAAAAGGCTCGCTAACAAAAACAGATTTAATACATCTTTTAATTTCTTCGGTCTGAATAGAAATTAAAGGGAATCCGGCTTTTACATAATTAGTTAAATCCATGGCAATATCCTTTGTTTAGGTTTTTGATTACTCTATCGGGCATGCTGCTAATAACATGCCCTAACAATAATCAATCAAGGCAAACAAAAGTCTGAATTGATTGTGTCATATAACTTTTTTGAATGCTTAGAATAGACTCTATCTTTTGATACACCCTATTAAGAATATCCAGTCTTGATCCGCCACTAGCATCTACATTGTACTGTATGGTAACTTCACCGTTTTTATAGAAACTAATATTAAGATAATTGTTGTCACTGCAACTAATTTCTCTAATACTGCTGGCCCCAATAACAAGCAATGCGATCTTATCTTTATTGTCTTCATATTTCTTTGACAGTTCTTTATAGGTTCTTTCAGCAATGATGAAATCGTTTGTTGTAATGAATGAGCTGATTTGCTTGCTTTCGGCAAAGAATTGCCTTGCAGTACAGAAATTGCCTTTATTGTCTCTAAAATAAATTCTGTCTTTTTTCACGGCTTTCTCCTTTTCTTTAACGACTTCAAATCTGCTTATATTATATCCCATATTTTCTTTACCTTCATCATCAGTTATACGATAAAAATCTCCATATCGATATGCTTCATAAATTTTACCTATTGTCAACAAACTACAGCCGTTATTATCGACACATTTTACTTTCATAGTTTTAACCTTCTTAATTTTAGTTTCATTTTCAACTACTTCAAATCTGGTTTGATAAGCGAGTAAATTTTCTCTACCATTATCTCCAGTAAATTTGAAGTAGTTAACTCCATCTTCATTATATGGCTCAACATCGTAAACTTTACCACTTGTTAATTGATGCTGATAACATTGGTTATCAATACATTTTACTTTCATAATGCCTCACTTTTCGACCGGTAAATAGGTTGAAAGAATAAGTTTAATTTTAGATGACAATTCTTCCCAACTGTAAGCCTGAGCTTTTACAATTGTTATCTCATAAGACTGAATTGATATACTTTTAACTCCATTTATATCAAGAATTGAGATAAAATAGCTTTAGGCAAATTAGGAAGAGTTTCTATTTTAATACTATCTGACAAATCAGAACTAACAAAAACTTTGTTATCTACCATCTTATATCTTAAATGCAAGCTAATATAATTTTCATTTGGACAATATTCAATCTTTACCCCTGGCGTAAAATCTTTCATAGCTTTCTCCTTTAAACTGTGATTGTTCTTGCAAATTCACGCTCTTCAATAACTTCATCGGGAACAGATCCAAGAATTATATTGAAAGCTTTTTCGGCAAACTTTTGGGCTGTACCAAACAAAACAGCTTCAAGTCTATCCGTATTTTTCTTAATCACGCTTTCATGGCTTGTGAGATAAGTCACGCCGTTGAAAATGTCATAACCTGTTCCTCTTTGAGAGCTGGGAATTTTACTTGCATTATCTCCGATTATTTGAGCAAGCATTTTTTGCTGATTCAACGATCTGGTGTTATCTTTTTCGTCAAAAAGCTTTTGAATGATCTGGGCCTGGCTATCGGGACTAAATTTCATTTTTGCCAGCTTGAGAAAATTCAGGCGCAAATTTTTACTTTCTTCCTGCATTTCAAGGAAAGTTTTTACCCATTTGTCAACCTTTCCCTCTGCCGTAGCAGTTTGCTTTGCTGCTAAAAATTCACCTTCTTTCAAACTTTTCTTCCAGGCATTGAAGGTGTTTTGACATTCAATTCTAAAATCACCCGTCCCAAGCGTTACTTTCATCGTGCCGTCATGCGGCAAGACGGCATTAATGAAGGTTTTATGTGTATTGCCCTCGCCTATGCTAAACTCTCCTGCATCAAGGCTGAAGAAAACTTTTTCCCCGTTTCCGATTGCGCCAATATCAGTTATATTCCCGAGCTGAGTTATTTTATTGAAAAATGTCAGCGCCTGCATGGGCTGGAGTCTGCCCTTGCATTGCCTAAGCACATCTCCGGTAACTTCATTAACCAGCAAATAATAATCCTTGAACTTTTCATTATACTGATCAAGGTTAACGAGTTTAACTGGAAAATCGGCCTTGGATAAATGAAACAACTCTTCATTACTTACATCTTCAAAAACGAAAGATTCTGACCCCAAAGACCACCAAGGATTTTTCGTTTTAGACGCAAACATTTTTCTTTTCATATTAGCAGACATAATTTTCTCCTTTATTAAATTTTTTTAATATCTGTTCTATAATTGCAAAAATCATTTTTCCATTTGTCTAATGCTAAAATTGCTTCCCTAGCATTATCAGATAAATTTTCAACATTACTCCTAGTTATATGGGCGATAAATTGAAATATATGCTTATCACTCCATTTTACATTAAATGTTTTGCAGGCAAGATGCAGACAGGAAAAATCAAGGTTTGCATATTGCAGGTCTGCATATTGCAGGTCTGCATATTGCAGGTCTGCATATTGCAGGTCTGCATCTTGCAGGTTTGCATATCGCAGGTTTGCATATCGCAGGTTTGCATATTGCAGGTTTGCATATCGCAGGTTTGCATATCGCAGGTTTGCACCTTGCAGGTTTGCATCTTGCAGGTCTGCATCTTGCAGGTTTGCATATTGCAGGTTTGCACCTTGCAGGTTTGCATATTGCAGGTTTGCACCTTGCAGGTTTGCAGTAACCAGACAATCTTTAATTGATTTAAATTCACCAGAAAATAAAATTTTAAAAGAAAATTTGTGTTTAATTTCAAATATCATAGCTTTCTCCTTTGTTAAAATTTATTTTGTTTCAATGTTGATTTATCTTAATCTATTTTAACTTATTTTGCAAGATTTATTTTAATAAATATTCATTTATTCCCATGCATTTACCTTCACTAATATACTTAGCCTCTATATTTCTTGCCAGTTCTGTATATTTCTTAATAACCTCAGGATCTTGACTTTCGATTCCTGTTTTAAAATTGTCCTTTCTGCCTCTAATATGTCCGATTTCATGATTAGTGGTTAAATCGTTTGAAGTAATAACAACTGATTTTGTAATCTTATCTTGCTGATACCAATTAACAGTGCATCCTAAATATATAGCTATCATAGGGTGTAGCCATTTATAATGTCCGGTTAATTCAGCACAATCAAAACCAACTTCAAAGAAATTCCCTTCACAAATCAAAGCATTTGCTGTTTTCTCATCTTGTACTGAATTCAAGTCAGTGAATAAAGATTTTTTATCTATAACACTACAACCGGATAACAAACACATAGTAATAACAATAATCGTTTTCATTTCTTCGCCCTTTCCATAAAATAAAGCATTGAGAATATAAAAGCTATGCCATAACTAAGACAACAATTGATATTATTGGCAAAAACAGAATTAATTAAACAAATAAGAGATATAAGCAATATCAGTGCATTCACTTTAATCACCTAGTTTGATTGTGACATAGGCAAGACCGGAAGAAATTAGGTTCCTAATTGTATCTCTTTTGTCTCTTCCTATTCTAACCCCTAGTTTTTTAGCATAATTACGTAGTTCTTGTCTGGTGAATAAATTCAGGTATCGAATATCTTTCTTGGTAATTGAATTGCTGTTTGTTTTATCATCCCTTACCTTTTCAAATCTAGTTTTCCAATAACAGCCGCCTATGTTTAACGTTTCTTTAAGATGATAATATCTACCTTCTTCCTTCTCGACTGTATATATTTTGCCAATTTCTAAAATACCTTTCATATCAATGTTATTAATGCATTTAACTTTCATAATCTCTCCTTAATTAGTAATACTTTTAACCGCTGAATATTCAAGGCTAAAATTGGTTTTGAAATATTTTTTAGCCTCTGTCTCTGTTATATCCATTTCTTGACTGGCTTGTTTCGCATTCCTAAGCCATCCCTTTAGTCTACCGAATTCTATATTCAAGCTTTTCAAAAACTTTTGATCAAATTTAAAATGAATGTTTCCGTTTTTATATGCCCTGACATTCATCAAGATCTTGCCATCATTCATATAAAAATCATTGCTTTGCCCTGGTTTCCAGTCTTTGTTTAAACTATTTTCAGAACTATTACAAGCAAAGCCTAAATTTTTAGCTATGGCGATAATATCATTAATAGCGTCGTGAACACTGTTTTTAAGCCCTTTGGGGTAATCATATTGCCCATAGCTGCTAGTATCAAATGTGTTGTAGAACTCAAGCACACAACGATAATCAAGGCAATAAGAGCCTGCTTTGCCGTCTCTATATATTTCGTTAAATCGCCAATGATCATTTTCCCACGTATTCAGATTTGACTTGTATTTAATGCAATTCGCTTTTTTAGACAAGCCTACATAAACGTCAATTAATTGCTGATCAAAATAATGATTAGCGTTTTTAATCGCCCACAAAGTTACGGCATAAATATTGTTTTCATTAAAATCAACGCCGATATTTTTAGTCAATGTGTCAAGTAAAGCTTTTCTGCTTGCAGATGTAAGCCTATTTGTTACTGGCTCAAAATGGTCAAAAAGTTCACGCCAGTATTTAGTTTTCAAATTTACAATCCTTGATTTTAGCAAATGAACAATTGAGGCAAAATCAATTTTCAACTCAGAAAAAATTGTAAAATCAAGGCCCGATATGTTAGCAAAATTAGTCTGCAAAACATTGAGTTCATTTTGATACAAACTGACTAAAGTGTTTGCAAGTCCACGGCCTGGTACTAATTCATTTATTTTTTCTCTAAATTTCTGTTCTTGTTCTTTTAAATTTGTTTTTTGACTGTTAATAGGAAACGTTTTTTCTACCCATAAACTGAAAGGATCTATGTCCGGGCTAGCAGAATTACTATACCTTGAAATCGTATTTAAACTAATTTTAATAACATCTGCTTTTGCTCTTGCTTTTCTATCAGCTTCAAGAAAATCAAAATTACCTAATACTTTAAAACTTGCTTTTCTGTCTTCAATGCATGTTTTTATTTCTGGTTGGTTTTTCCATCTTTCAGGCAATACCAAGTAAATACAATTGCAATTTGCTTCATTAATAATCTTTACCGCCCATTCCCGGTACTGACTGTATGGCGGATTGCAGAAAACTACATCGACTTTTTTATCAATTAGCGAGTTTTCAAAAAATTCAGTACCTACTATGAAAATATTAGCAGGCATTGCGCTAATAAGTATTTCTGATTTTTCAATGGCGTATTTGTCGCCATCTGTCAATTTATCTAAAGTCTGCCCGTTTCCTGCTCCACAATCTAGAACAGATTTAAAAATTCCTTCCTTATAAGGTTCTTTTAAATCTGTTCTGATCAAATCAATAATCTCATTGGTCGTGGGATAGAATTCAAAGTCTTGATTGCTTGCTTTTATTTCTTTGATAAGGCCGTTAATGCTCATTTATCACCTCCAAAAAATTCACGTTATTTCAGTTATAGATTTATTTTCAAAGTATATCTTTTGTTTTAGTCAGGCAATACGCTTGATGGAACTTTAGAAGAATAGAACTCAGCGATATAAACCAGGCCATTTTTATTGTCTACTGCTATTACTCCTTGATCTTTATGTTTTGAGCAATAATCATTTGCTTCTTGATCATTTAAAGCGACTTTGGTTACTCTAAAAATTTTCCCCATACTTTTACAATACAATTTTATATTCATGACTTCACCCATTGCCGTTATTTAAATGAGCACTGGAGATTGCCCTTGCAATTACTTTGATCTACAAATTTTTTCCTTTCCCCAACATCATATTTGCCGCTTTGAATGCATTTGATGATATGCGCTTTGCAAGCATTTCTTTCGTTCTATTTTTGGTCCAGTTTATTTCAATCAAATACTGTTCCAATTTATCCAAATCCTCAAGATATCTTAGATTGTGCCAAACATCCGTTCTCACTGTTACACGAATATTTAAATTTTTAACATCATGGACAAGTCCTCTTATAGCACTAAAAAAAGAACCAATCCTAATTTGATACTCTTCAGTATCTAAATATTTCGCATCAATGTCGTCTATTAAAACCCAAACCGCTGATTTACTGTGACTTTCCTGGTACGTCTTAAGTAACTGTTCCCAGTTATCAGGTATGCTTTTTTTCAGTTCTAAATTTAAATACGGAATTTTTCCTTTAATTCTAGACACAAGAGCACCAACAAGGTTTTTGCTCTTAATTCCTTCAAGCTCTGCTGCCTCAACCATTGATATTTCGTTATCTGCCAAAGCAAATCCAATGAGCTTACCAATCTCAATATTGATTTTCTTACAGACAATTTGCTTCCAATAATTTTCTAAATATGCTTGATCTTTACCTTGAAAATCACCCAACCCAAGCAGTGCATTTCCTGTGGATCTGACAATAATTGGGTTCTCATAATCGCTTGAATTACGAAGTTTATATTCTAAGCGAGACAAGAGAGCAGATTTCCCCATACCCTTACGAGCACTAACTACGCACAATGATGTGCTTTCATTGTAAAATTCATCGAACTCTTCAATGTCGATGAAATACGAATCTAACACCTCTTGAGGTTCATCTTCCCCTGCGTCATTAATAAAAATTACTTCCTCGCCTTTAAGTTCTGAATAATCAGTTTTCATAATTTTCTCCTTTTAAATTTTAATTGATTTCTCTTATCGCAGATATCCTGAGCTTCCTTTTTGTCCAGTAATAAGGGAAATATGAATTACCATAAACACAATTATTTTTTGTGTTTATGATATTATATCCGTTTTCTTTTATTTCCCAATCCAGCTGGTCTTCTTCTGACAAATAAGGTACAGCACCATAAATGCTTGCTTTAATAGAAGGATCACTTTTTGCCAATAACTTCTGTTTACTACAATATATCTTTCATTCTTCATAACTTTCTCCTTTAATTTTTGTTTATCTTATTTAAAATTATACACCAAAAACAAATAAAATCAAGATAAAAACAAGGTTATAACAAAATAATTAAAACCGGTTATAAATAAGCCATGAATTCACGTCCTTTCAGTTATAGCCAGTTTTCCACAAATTGTTATAAAAACTGATAAAATAAAATTCACGTCTTTTCGGTTATAGCTAAATTTTCCCACACATTTTGACAAAATTATTGCATTCGTTCAAATTCAGGAACGGACATTTTTCTAACATAAGCCAATTTCGTTTCGGGCAATAAAATCTGTTCTTACAAGGTTCATTGCAACCATTGCTTGTAATAATTTTTCTCCTAGTTTTGCCTATAGTAAAAAATCTGTCATTACAAGCAATGGCAATAATTTTCATAATCATACCTTTCTCTGCAATTGATTTATATATGCATCTACTTCAAAATTGTTTGGATAATCATAATTGTGATAAACATCAGAGCATTGCTTTATCCTCATATCAAGATCGTATTCAGTGCATTGAATAAAATAAACAAAAACATTAGGTCTTACTTCCATATAAATGACATAACTATGTTTCCATGAACAACCAGCACAAGACATAAACTGATATCTGATCTTATCGGCTTTAGTATCAAGGTAGTAGTTGTTTTCAGTTATGGCAAACCTAATGCCATTAACGGTTTTGAATGTAAAGGCTTTAGTACTTACCTTGTGAATCCAAGGCCCGGTTTTGATATTAGAACCCGTTATATCAATGTAAGTGGTCATGATATTGCCTTTATTTTATTTTTAACAGTTGAATTCATAGATATTTTCAGCTTGGATAACGTCAAAAATTTCTTCAATATGGCTAGAGTATGAAGAAGTGAAACAAATTAAGTTGTTAGAAGAAGTGCAAAAAATAATGTAATACTTCATATCCGCCCCTTTTAGAGTTTATTTCAAAGTTTTATAACAAGAAAATATCCTGTATAGGCCCGTCATACAATTCCCGTTATATGGTATTTCACTTCACGCAACACGAAACAATTATTATTGCGTTTTATGCAATACAAAAAATTCATACAAATTCAGTTATAGCAAAATTTTAACAAAAATAAAATCAGAGCAAAGTAAGACAACCAGAACCAGCCCGCAAGACTTAGCTTCATAGCATTCTCCTTTTCAATTGTGTATACACAACTATTACAAACAGAACTCGACATAGCTTGCAAGGGCATAAACCATGGCAAAGACAAGAGCAAGCTGCCATGGCCTCATTTGCTCGCCTCTTTAGCCATATATGCTTTGCCCTTCTTGAGCCTGTATTTGCTGGCCTGTCGCTTTGTAGGTTCAACACCAGCCTTTTCACAGCTCGCTTTAAAAGTCTTGATCTTAACTGCAAATTCTTTGTGTGTCATTGCCATAATTTCATTGATCTTCATAATCTCTCCTTTAAGGTTTGGTTTTAATCAGAGTCAAGAAGATTGAAAATTCATTAACTCTTATAATTAAAACATGCAAATGATGCAAACACGCGCTAATAATATCAATACCTTACAAACCTTGAACATGAAACCGTTTCAATTTGTTATTTAACAACTTTGAAAGTAATTTTGTTGAAAAACGCACTCTTTGACAATCCATGTTTTACAGGCTTGCGGCGATATAATTCCCAGCATTCAATAACAATCCCTGATTCGGTATAATCGCCGTTATTGTCATAGTTCGTAATTACCGCTGATTCACGAACACCATAATTTTTCATGGTATCACCAGCAAATTTCATATTATTTCGGGTGAAAAACATGAACCGGGGTTATTTGTTTCATGCCTATATTTTAATTCTGAACTAGTCATAACCTCACCTCACTAGTTATTAGTTGATTGCAGGCCTTTAAACCCACCATACAGCTTGATTTAAAATATCCTGGTATGTACAGGCATTGAAGTTTGAAAACGTCTTAAATCATACCTAATACAATTCTCCGTTTTCTGTAAATTCATATTCGTTTGCCTGAATTGTTTCAATTATCGCTTCTCCACTGGTTAAATATTCATAATTTTTTTGCAACATAATACGATAGTCCTCACACAATGAGCGTAAAAATTCTTCTTCAATCTCTTGCAATTTGTCCTCACTTTCCCTGCTTTCATAATTTTCATGCTCTTCATCCATGTAATCGTTAAAAACCGGTTGCCAGGTTGTCAGAAAGTCTTCCGCAGTTCGGTATGTATCACACTTTTCACCATGGTCGCGTAAAATATTTGCTGCAACTTCGGCGGCGGAATAAATAAATTTACCTTTAACGTAAGATCCTCTACCGATATCAAAAGCACTGATTTTCAATCCAATGTTTTCAGCATCTTCAAAAGTATAATCCCACCATTCATGACTAATGTTTATATCGCTTAAATTTCCAATGGCCTTTTCTTTGCTCTTATCATTCAATTCATCAAACGTGTAAATTCTCACTGTAATTGTTCTCATAACCTCACCTCATGATTTAGATATGTCTTAAAGGCACCTATTAGGCCCGTAGAACTGTTTTTAGATTAAAACCATAGTCAGGTATGCCAGGTTTTAAAAATGGCTTAAATCAATCCATAACGTCATAGACAAAGCCGTGGACAAAAACGCCATTGCCAATGTGTATTTTAACCCTGTCTCCTTCCTTAGGTTTTTTCCGGCCAAAGTAAATGCCGATCTCGCCACTTTTAAGAATCACTTCATACTTTTTCATGGTCTTATCCTCTCATTTGCTCTTAATAGCTCTTATTTCCTCACTTATCTTTTAATATCAATGAGTTATAATAGCTGTTTTTAATAAGTTATATATGGAGTTTTTTCTTTTCTTAAAAAATAAGTTGTTGATTTTATTGAAATTGTGTCAATCATGGTTTAAGACTGTTTGAACTAGTTTAAAGCAATTTATCTTCTATCGCCTTTAAGAGAAATAACGGCATTGTCAATATTCCATTCTTCTGCAATCAAATATTGTTTTGCCGTTTTAAAATCAGATCCCGTTACAAGCATAACAATAAATATCCTTCTTTCTTCAGGCATGTCTTTAGATTCTTTCTTTGTCAGATCTTTCATAATCTTGTCCTCAAAAAGTAAAGATTGTCAAAACTGTCTGAACCGCCATCACAACTAAAAACATAATCCAAGCCGTTATTAGCATTGTTTTCATTGTCTTACCTTATTTTGTCTTACCTATTACAGTAAAACCAAGGTTCCGCATAGACTTTGCCACATTTTCAACCTGCTTTTTTGTCATTCTATCAGTACAATAACAAAACGGGTATTTAGTGCGGATATAATATTTGTCTTTAACTGCCAATGTTTCATCAGTTAAAATTTCGTATGTCATAGCGTCAACGTCTCTATCTGTTTTCATAATCTCACTTGCTCCCTAATTTCAATTTTAAGGTACCGTAAAGGCATGGTATAGACGTTTTTAAACTCAAGCCATACCTGACTATGCCAGCTAGTCTAAAACGCATATACTCTAACGTATTTAATATCAGGCAATGAACCTGTCTCAAGCAAGCCTTCAAGCTCTTTGACTGCCTGGAGTCTGACTTTAACAGGCATGAGAAAATAAAGACTTGAGGCCATCTTAATCTTGAGTGCATCTCTTTTATTGGTATTCATAATTAGCCTCACTTAGCAAAATGCATATAAAGCCAATTATTGAGCATTTTTGGTACGTCTTTATCACTTAATGACACAATCCAACCTTCATTAACACTGCCGCAATACCATTCAATATTAGGCCATGTATCTGTCACTTCCTTGTATTCATCAAGCCAATTAGTACACGGTTTTCGATAAATAAAGCTAGTTGTGCCAAGCTTGCGTATACCTATAATAAAATCCCCGCCTTTAACGTTTTGCAGTGCTTCTATATCTATTTCGATGTCATTGTATGGTACATGTACGGTCATTGCTCTAAGCACTCTGTATACCTTTGTAGATGCTTTCATAACTATACCTCACTTTGTAATTGTTCTTAATGGCTGATGTTAATTACAAGATAATAAGTTAATTTATATAAGTCAAATATTTCTTTATCAATCATTACACATACTTGCGCATAAGTGTTTGATATTAAAAGAAATAATAATTTAAAATAAAGACGAATAAATACATATCATTAATAGCGTTTATAATGTCAGACTATTTACCCCAAAAACGCACAATTAACAGCATATGGGCATAGAAGTAGCATAACAAAGCAAGACTTATACCATAACTAAAGCACATCAATACTGCTATTGTTAGGAAATAAACATAATCAAAACACGCACTTAATACATCAAAATCGCAAGGTTAAGCGAAATATATTTTCTAATACTAGCACATGCAAGCCTGTAATCGCCTCACTACGGTTAAGCAAACGATTATTTAAGGCCATAACACGCCTAACAACATTAGTAATACTATAATAGATGAATAAAAAGAAAATAAATATTTATCAGGCACAGACATTGCTTATGGCAGGCTTGCTTTAGATTGTAATGCTGGTAATAGATGATTAGGCAGGGTTTAACTAATTAGGACGGCCTAAATATATAAAGACGGGTTTTAAAAACTTGGTGTTATATAACAAAGTCAAGCTAACCTAACTTTATTAAGACTTGTGTATTGTGTTGGGCTAGGTTGAACTGATTAGGGTAGGTAAAGATAGTTAGGGAGAACTAAATGTTGTTAGGATTGTTAGGAAAGTGATTAAGGCAGGATAGGTCATAGGGTATGGGGTCATTTTTCCCGAAGCACCCCACCCCATAGGTCGAGGTTGGGCACTTTACGCTTGATTTTATATTTTAAGAAAATTGAAAAGTATTACATAAATTTATAATCACTGGAAATATTCAATTTCTAATTTATATTTAGGATAAATATTCATATCCCAGCCTAAATATAGTTTTTCGGGCTTCATGTTTTTAATAAAATCTCCTACTTTTTCTGAAGCAGATGCCCCAATATTTTCATCAACAAAAGTCCCAATAGATTTTGTATAAATACAATCTCTATTCTCAAGGTTATCGAAATCAATTCGAATAAGTCTGATCAATGTTCTCATATATTTAATCCATTAAGTCCAATTAATCTTATTATTTCCACAACCCACAACGTGGATAGATTTTAACCCATCCTACATATTCACCATAAATAGCATTTATGTTTAAAAGTCTGAATTTTATTAATCGGCCCAAAACTTACAAAATTATCTAAAGCCTTGTATTGTTTTTCAGATATAGCTTTACTTTCTTCGATTATCATTTAGTATAATTGCAAATTGTGTGATAGTTAATTCTCCATCTTTTAAAACTCCACCATAGGATAAATTTATTGATGAAATTGAGATTACAGAAAAATATATAAAATTTTTAGAAGAACTAGATTTTAATCAGCTTTCACCAATAACTTTATTTTGATCGAATCCGTCTGTTAAAATATATTTTTCATAAAATCATCAATCCAATTATAAATAATATTGCCAAAGCCACAACATACCAAGTCGGCATTTTAGGTACGGGATGAATTGTTCTTTTATACATGCTATATTTAGGCATTTTATACCTCCTCGCATGATAGTATAAACGCTTGTATGTGTGCCAATTCTTAGGTAACATTTTAATTTAATATCAATCCTTTAAATTTTCAACGTCTAATTCTTCGTCTTCGTCTTCGTCTTCACCAATTTCTTTTTGTTCTAAATATTTTTGCAGTGGCGAAGGCCTGCAAGCTCCACAATCCTCGCAAGCCATGGTATCGTAAATACAACTTGGGATATCATTGTCTGTCCACATCTTGTCCTCTTAAAAATACCATACCACAATTATAAGCTTTTGTCAATGGGTATGGGTTCGTTTTTACGAAAATATTTGTATTTGCTTATGTCAAAGTCAAAATATTATATATAATTTTTATCAGTTTTGTAAATTATAGCAGGCCGAGCTTTTTATTGGTTAAAACAAATTCACCAAACAATTCTTCTGCTGCTTTATCATAAAGTTTCGCTGCCTCTTCAGCAGTCTTCCTCCTACCAAGAGATTTTGTTTTCCCGTTTGACATTATTCTAGCTCTATATAATTTTTTCTTTGGTTCGTAAACAACTCCTTTGAATTTTACTATCCCATCTTTCTTTGGTCCTCTATTCATAGCTTGTTCCGAGCAAGTTGCCCATCTACAATTTTCTTTATAGTAACCTTTTGTATTCTCTATTCTATCTAATGAAGATTTATCATCTGGGCATAAACCGACATCATTGACAAATTTCATAAAACTATTTTTCCATTCATCACAAATGGTTATTCCTTTCCCACCATAATCTGGATAATTTATCCCATCTTTATAAAGGCATCTATTTATTATATTCCTCCATGTGTAATATTCTTTAGTTTTACACATGCCATGTTTAATTGTCATAAAACTCCTGTACCAGAACAAAATGTTTGGACATCAAAATCTTTTCTTGTTACAGAAAATAATAATTTTTCATTTTAAATTATCCATTACTGCATTTAATAAATATTCTAGTTTTTCATCAATGCTCATTTCTTTAATAACAAATCCCGTTCCTCTACATTTATAACAAACACCATCTTTTATTGACATATCAGAAAAAGTATCTGTAAATTTATTAAGGTGAATTTTACCCACACTATAACAAATATTGCAAATTTCTTCTTTTATTGGGAATTTACGATTCATTTTAATTAAGCCATATCTTAATTTTATAATTATTTAATTCACTTCTTTATTAATTTCTTCTAAAGCTTTCATTCTTTGTGCCAAAACCCAGACCCCACCTTGACTTTCTGGTCTGGTAAAAAATTCATAATTTTCAATTTCAACTTTATACCAGGCTCTGTCTTTTTCTGATAAATGTGGGGCAAATGGTTTTACACAACAATGCCAACCCGGTCTAAAAGCATAGCCATTGGTTTGATGTTCTTCTGCTTCTAGCCATTGATTTAAAACTATGACCTGTCTTTTATTAATAAATAATGGCGCAAGTGTCTGATCTTTTCTTTTTCTAAACAATTTATATGCAATCATTTTTCTTAATAAATTCATTTTTTAATCTTAAAAATTCGCTTTTAACAAATTCATTATCTAATTTTTCTGGATTTCTTCTTGTGTCATAAATTTTATCACAAATATCGCCATATATTTCTTGATAGCCACAAATAAAAATTCTCCTTTTATTTGACCTGTTTTTATTTTCAATTTTTATATAATGCCAATCCGATAATATTTTAATATTTCTAGTAATTGTTCTTTCATTATGCCTAAGTATTGAAAATAAAAAAGAATTGCTTGCCCAACATCCTCCTGTTTTATTTTTGTATAAATTAAAAACACCAAACAAAGTTTTTGAACTCTCTGGAATGTTCGGGTTCATAACTAATTCAATTGGAATTGTTAGCAAACCCGGCCTTATACTTGGATTAATTTCTGTTTCCATTTCCACCTCTTTTTAATTTTTAACTATAGACATAGAAGGTAACATCTTTAGTCAATTTTGTCAAGTACTGACTAAAATTTGGTATAGAAACTATAGTCATTTTTGGCAAATTTAATGACTGTTCATAGTCAAAAATGGCGATGAATCATAGACAAAAATAGGTTTCTTGGTCATAGACAAAATTGACTAATATATTCTACAAGATATTAAGGAATAAATCTTTACAAGATTATTCTACGAATATATTTTTATTTTCATAAAAATATTAATAAAAAATTATGAAAATGTGTTTGCTTGCGCAAACACTCAAGCCACGTTGTGGCTTATTATTATTTTTTTTAAAAACTTTGCTTTTACAATCTGTTTACTAAAACTCAAATTAATAACATAAAATTTAATGCTAACATTTTGAATGTTATGATTGAAAAATAATGTTATTAAAGTTTGATAAAAATATTCCGATAAGTTGTTATAGCAAATTGGATCTAGTACTTGACAACGTTATTTGCAATGATTATATTTATGGGAGTTATATATGAACCAACAAATGCCAGTTGAATTAATACCTGAGGGATTTTATTGTTACCAAATTATAAAATGCCAGTTTGAAAATAAAACAGCAGTTGTTAAAATTTGTCCATACATTGTTTTGGACAAAGAGAATAATATTAAAAAATGTAGATTTCTTGACAATATAGAAATCCTTGACATAAAAGAATGCCAGATTAATTTAGGAGTTGTTTGAAATGAAAATAGATCTTAAGAAAGCCATTGAATCTAATTTAATTTCAAACATTCAAATTAGATTCAATGGATTAAAAATAAATAATTGTATTTACGCAGATGACAAAAACGGGATTGCGATTGTTTTAGATTTAGAAGAATTTAAAAAATTAAGAAAATATGATATACCAGAAATACCACATAAAATTTTAAAAGGCGATGTTTGGATTTTATTTGGAGATAGAAAATAAAAAAGAGGGATAAAAGTGTTTCAAGAAGATGATTTTAAAACAAAGCACAAAAGTAAAAAATTTAATAAAAAAATAAAGCCAAAAATAAAGATGAGAGATAGATTTGGGAAGGCTTTAAAAAATAAAAATTTAGAAAGAGAATCGATTGAAAGATTCAATGAAGAGTATCTTGAATTAGAAGAATAAAAATATTAAAGTTTTTGCTAACTTATGCCGATAAGTAAATAAACTTAGAATGAATTGGAATTGATATGGATGATGAAATTATTGAATTGTTAGAAGAGATGACTGATGAGTGGAGAGATGAATTAGATCAATTAGATTCCCTAACCCAGTCTTGTCCAGAGCTTGAACTTGAGTGCATGATAAAAAAAGAAACACTTGAAGAAGTTATTAGAAAAGTAGATTCTATCATAAACGAATTTGTAGTTATTGAATAAAATTTTATGGTGGAGTAAGGAAAACGGTTGATCCTCCTGACTGTGAATCAGGTTCTAGTGAGTTCGATTCTCACACTTCACCCCAATAATTATGGATAAAAAAATATTAAAACAAGATAATTTAAATCAACAAATGGAGAGAATTAAAACCGAAGATTACTCTGTCGACGATTATAATGAATTAGTCAATGAAGTTCATTCGTTAGAAACAATTGAGGAAGGTGAAGACCTTCCTTTTCGTGTTTCAAGATTTTGTCAAGAATATGTAATTTGGTATAACGAAGAAAAAGCCGCTCAAAAAGCGGGTTATTCATTATGGAATGCTGGAGCTGCTGGTTCAAGACTCCTTTCAAATCCAAAAGTAAGAAGAGAAATTGAAAGACTTCAAAAACAGATTAGTGTAAAACTGCAAATAACTCAAGAACGTGTTTTAACAGAATATGCCAAACTTGCTTACTCCAATGTAAAGGATTTATATAACGAAGACAATAGTTTAAAAAATTTATCTGAAATGGATAGAGATACCGCTGCTGTTATATCCGGACTAAGTATTGGTGTTAAAACTGTTAAAGATAAAGACGGCAATGAGAAATTAGAATCGTATATCAAAGAACTAAAAACAGTTGATAAAAAAAGTGCGCTCGATGCCTTGGCAAAACACTTGGGGATGTTTGAACAAGACAATGATAGAAAAATCCCTGTTGATTTAAAAACTTTGATTTCGATGTTTCCTAAAGAAGTTCAAGATTCGATTAAAGTAGGTTTGGCTCGTCGTATTGGGAATAAATGATGGGCATAGATGAAAAAGCTTTAGATTTGCTTGCTAATCTTTTTAATGAAGATGAAATAAAATCGGTCTTGCTGGATGATATAGATTATACGAAATATCAAAAAGATCCAGTTGTTTTTTTTAGAGAAATTTTAAAAATAAAAATAATTCCTGATGATTTAATTAAAATTGCTGAATCTGTTAGAGACAATAAAGTCACAGTTGTTAAATCAGCGACCGGAACTGGAAAAACCTTTTGTGCCGCAGCTCTTGCTATTTGGCATTATCGCTGTTTCCCAAAATCACAAACAATTGCCGTTGCTGCTCCTCCTGAAAATAATTTAAAGGAAAAACTTTGGAGTGAGATAGTAGAGATTGTTGTTAAAAATAGAAAATTATTTAAAAGTGATAGAATTTTAAATTTAAAAATAACAGATGACATTAATTTAAATAGCAAAGAAGATGATTACGGAGAAAGTAGTGGAAAACATTTTATAACTGGAAAAACAATTCCATCCACTGGTTCTGCTGAGGAAAGAGAAGCTAAATTTAGTGGGCAGCATGCAGATTATCTTTTTTATGAAAATGATGAAAGTGATGCTATCCCAGATGAGGTTTTTAAAGGCGAGGATGGGTGTCTTTCAGGTGATGGCAGTAGGCAATTAAATATGTATAACCCAAAACGTCAATCTGGGTATGTCTATGAATTGACTAAAGGCAAAGCAAATGTAATCACAATGTCTGCATTTAATCACCCAAATGTAGTGAGTGGCAAAAATTTAATTCCAGGAGCAGTAAGTAGAGATAAAGTTGTTGAAAGGATTAATAGCTGGTCAAGAGAGTTAAGGGATGATGAAGAGGTTGATAAATCTTGTTTTGAAGTTCCTGAATTTTTAATTGGGGTTACTGGTGAAAAACCTTCAGGAAATAATGAATTCTATCCACCTTTAAAGGGTGGATGGAGGGTTGTAACAAATCCTGCTTTTTCCTATAAGGTTTTAGGGGAGTACCCATCTTGTACAGAAAGTTCTCTAATAAGTATGGTGGATATAGATAATGCTGTAAGTAGATGGAAACTTTATCGGGCAACATACGGGAAGGATGTAATAAAAGGGATTAAGCCATTACTAGGAATGGACGTTGCTGATGAGGGTGGAGATAATTGTTGTGTTGCTAAAAGATATGGTAATTATATAGATGGATTTGAAAGTTGGAAGGGTGTTGATTTAGATAAATCATCAGATAGACTTAGTAAAATTTATGTAAGTTTGGATGCAGATCAGGCTAATGTAGAAGCTGACGGGATTGGGGCTGCAATACCTCCGAGAGTTGGTAGAATGTGGTATTGGAGGTGTGAAAATAATGAATGCTCTCATTATAAAACAACTTATCTTGATGAAAGTATTTATAAGTGCCCTGTTTGTCATAAAGAAATGGCAAGATGCCATATTAATGCCAGAAAAGTTTATGTAAGTTCACCAAGTCAAAAAAAATGTGAATTGGGTAAGTTTCATTTAATAAGAGATGAGTTGGCCTGGACCATAGCTGACTGGCTTAAGAAAGATCCTTCAGCTATGATTCCGGATGATAATGATTTAAGGGAAGAGATGCTCGCGTTTGAATATTACGAAGACCAAAGTAGTGGTAAAATTAAAGTAAGTGATAAGAAAACAATTAAAAAGAAGATTGGGAGAAGCCCAGACAAGTTTGCTTCTTTAATGCAATGTTTCTTTGAGCCTGCGATTCCTCATATAAGAGTAATATGATAAAAAATATTTTTAAACTACTTTACAATATTTTTTATATATTTGCAACAAAAAATTTGGCTCAAAATTATTATTTTTTTTCTGCAAAATTAGAAGAAATATTTCCAAAAGGTCTTTTATTAATTCATGATGGGATAGAATTTTATATTAAAGACTATTCCTCATCACCAGATTTTATTTTAAGAGAATTAGAACCAGAAGAAAATAAATTGTATATTATTACAGAATATTTTGATACAGAAAAAAAAGAGTTTATTGAAAAATATTTTCATGAAGACTTTTTTAAAAATAGGTATAAAGTTTATCTTGAAGCTTCTCAAGGAAATAAATAATGATAGACCCTTTTAAATATGAAATTGAAATGAGAGCTGCTAGAGTTGGAAGAAAAAGAACGTCATTGCCATGGCTTTACCCATGGCAATATGGCAGAGAGTTGTACCCAGAAGATGATTTTAATGCGATGGTGAATTCTTATAAGTCTTGGGTATATATTGCAAGTTCTAAAAATGCTGATAGTGTAGCAAATATTCCTCTTAGACTTTATGTGGCAAAAAATAAGAAAGGCCAAAAAATAAAAAATTTTCCTACGAGAAATATTTCAAAATCTCAAGACGCTTTTATTAGGGAAAATCCATTTCTATCAAATATAACTTCTGTTAGAAAAGCTAGCGAATTTGAAGAAGTTCTTGATCATCCATTTCTTGATTTGAAAAAAAATGTAAACAATTTCATGAATAATTTTGACCTGATGCAAATGACGCAGTTGTATCAGGAACTTACTGGAAATACATTCTGGCATATTCTTGAAGACAGAATGGGTATCCCAAAAGAAATTTGGATTATTCCGCCACAAAATTGTAAAGTTGTTCCAGATAGTAAAAGTTTTATTTCTGGTTATCAATATCAAAAAGGAACACAGTCTATAGATTTAAAAGAAAAAGCTGTGATTCATTTTAAAATGCCAAATCCAAAATCTGTTTATTATGGGTTCCCTCCTTTTTCTTCTATTACTGAAGAATATTCATTAAACCATTCTATAAATGAATATGAAGAAGCAATGTTCAAAAATCAAGGAACATTGTCAGGGACATTTGAAACAGATAGTGAACTAGGAGATCATGAATTTGAAAGATTAAAGGCTGAAATTAAACAAGCGTTTACTGGCCCTAAAAATGCGGGGAAAATGCCATTACTTGATAGTGGTTTAAAATTTAAACCAGTTGGAACTTCGCCTAAAGAAATGTCTTATCTTGGTGGCAGAGAAAAGATAAGAGAGTTGATTTTAAACGCTTTTGGACAAGCACTAGGTATGTATAGTAAAGAAGCGAACAGAGCGAATGTAGACGCTGCTATATATCAATATATGAGTTTTACAATCCAACCGAGATTGAGAAGAATTGAAGAAAAGTTAAATGAAAAATTGATTTGGCGATATGATGAAAAATTGTTTCTAGCATATGATAATTGCGTTCCTGACTCAAGAGAAGAATTGTTAAATGAAAGAATTAAACATGTTCAAACAGGAATTGAATCAATTAATGAAGTTAGAACAGGATTGGGTAAGGAAAAATTTGATAAAAGATTTGATGAACCATTAATTGCGGTCAACATGACAACTATGGATGGCGTTTTATCTAATATAGCTCAAGGTACTGGCGCTGGAAATATAATTGATAATCCTAAAAAATTAGCTGTTCTGCAAAATTAACAATAGTTGGAGGATAAGATGGTTAAAAGATTGGTTTTTTTGTTTTTGTTTTTATTTGTCCCAATTAATGTTTATTGTGCAGAACTTGTAACATTTTCTGTATCAAAAAGTACAATGTCTGGGTTAAGAACACTAACAATAGAGTATGAAACTGCTGCTGATGGGTCTTTATCTACTGCGACACGGATTTCTGTAAGTAGATATTATGGATTTATTTTAAAGATAAGGCATATACCCGGCTCTACTCCTGTAACGACTGGTGTTGCTGATATAACATTAAAAGATGATGCTGGAGTAGATGTATTTGGGACTGCTTTATCTAATATAGATACGAGTGATACTATTGAAAAATATTCAATGATTGACAGTAATAACGCTAATTATCCAATTGGAAGCCCAACTACATTACAACTTGATATTGCGTCAAATAGTGGTGTTAGTGCTACTGGGACAATTATTATTACTTTGCTTTAATATATGAACTTTTGGGTTGATAATATTATGAATCTTGACGGCGAATGGGCAGTGACCTGTCACGGCTGGGCAAGCATTTTCAACCCGCTTGGCGACCACAAGATCATCAAGGACGGCGAGGGATTCAACCGGGCCGTGGGGATTGAGGGGGCGCATTTCTACGTGAGCACGAACGGGGAAAAATACTGCCTTGACTATAACCACCCGAAAAACCATGAATTTTTCTGTGACATTATCGATGTTGTTGAAGAGCAGGATGACGGCACATTCAGGGGTATTTTGTACAAAGGCGGGATTGAAAGATTTGAGTTCACGTTAACGAGGGTAAAATGATCAAGAAAATTCTAGCCCTGCTTCTGTCCCTCATGTTGGCCATGCCGTCCGTGGCGGGGGCGAAGGGCGTCTACATTGCTGGGGCAACTCAAGGCGATGATTCAGGTACAAGTTGTGCTACTGCCCATGATGAGTCTTGGTTTTCCGCGCAAGATAACTGGGGAACAGACGCCGCGGATATGACCCCGGGTGATACAATTTACTTTTGCGACGATGCTGGCCCCATTGACGGGCAGCTTATCGTCAGGGCCACCGGCACATCGGATGCGCTGTATTATTTTGCGCCAGCTTTTGGGGATGCACCGGTTTTGTCTTACTCCGCAACGCAAGGATTTCTTTTTGGGGTAGCTGGTAGAGGGTGCTATCAAATTGACGGCCTCGGCACTCTGACGTTTGCGGGCGGCGCCGCTCTCGGGCGCATAGTGTACTTTTTCGGGCAACATGATGTTGAAGTGAAGAATATTATTTGCGATTCGGACACATCCCAGACATGCCTTGATATCTACACGTCAACCGCTGATTCCTACAACATAAATTTTCACCACAATGATTTTCGCAGCAATGGGACAATGGAAGGGATCAGGATGGCGCAGGCGGGAGCAAATGCGAAACACCCGTATAATATCTCCATTACCGATAACATTGGCGACTACCTCAAAAATTTCATATTCGGCACCGCTGACGCAGATGTCTGGAGCGGAGGGCATAGAGTCGAAGGATTGACTGTTGCGAGGAATGATGTTGACCACACACGGGGACCGTTTATGGGTCTTCCTGGTGGCATCAACGGTGCAACTTTAGCCAGCACAATAGAGGATAATCATGTAGGACAATGTGGTGACTCGGACTACCCAATGGTAAATTGCCTTCAGCTCCATTGGATTAACGAGGTTGACGTAATCGATAACAGGATTGATAGTGTTGACACGGCAAGTTGCGACGGATGTGGCATTATCTTGGATTGGTCGAACACCGATGACACACTGTTGTCAACAGGCAATTATGTCGCCAGAAATATTATTAAAAACACCAACGCGGCTTGCGGGGGGCGGGGCATAAGCATTTTCAAAGGAACTGGAAACCTTGTAGAGCATAATCTCGTAAGTGGTTCAAGCGGCATGGGGTTGAGGAACGCTAGCAACGAGAGTAGTGGGAATCGATGGATTGGCAACACTGTTATTTCCCCAAATGTTTGCTTTAGTCAAGCTGACGGTGACAACATAGGCAATACCACTACGTGGATTAATAACCTCTGTGACAGCCCGACAAGCAAAGGGTTTGAAACAAGCGCGGGATCTGTCGCTGTGGAGCACGACAACCTTGTTTACAATGCACCTGACAATGACATAACGCTCGACGCCACCGACTTAACCGACAATCCCCTCCTCGACACTCAAGGCCGTCCCCGCCTCAAATCGCTCTTTGACGCCGGCACCGCCCACGACAATATCTATTGCGGGTCTGGCGAGCCAATCGGCGCATACGAGTTGTGCAAAGGCATGACAATGCCGCCGCCCCTGTGGTTTCTGGGGACACCTGACAGTTATTCGTTGGGTGGGGGTAGATTGCATATCGAGCTAGTAACTTTTGGTGGTGAATCAGCAACTTTCGGCGGTGAAACCGCTACATGGTAAGGAGATGACAAATGAATAAAATTCTATTGATAGCGGCACTTGTTCTGCTGATTCCCTGGAAAGCCTTAGCGGTTGAGCTTGACGCTGACAACAACGGCTATCAGGACGCCAATAAGGGCGGCACGAACGCGGCAACAGAGCAAGATCCAACCGTGGACACCTCGGCAGAGATTCAGGCATTGATCGGCGAGGATGTATATGCGCCGTTTGCATTAACCGTGTCTGGGATAACCAACATGACACCGTCCGCAACCGAGCTTACAGCCACATCTGATGGCGATACAGCCGCAACAGCCACCACGCTTGTCGATGCTGACCGGGCCGTAGTAAACGACAACGGCACGATGGTGCAGGTTGCCCTGACTGACTTTGCAACTTACATGGCGACGAAGGTGCAGGGCTGGATTGAGGCACTTGCAACACTGGATCTTTCAAATGTCGCAGTCTCTTTTTCTAATGACATGGTCGTCGAAAGCAGCGGAACAATCAACGGCCATACGAAAAGCTTTTCTTTGACCACCACCGAGGGCGTGCATGATGGTGGTGCCGATGCTGCTTTTATGACCGATTCCAGCGAGTCACTGCCGGTTGACGGCTGCATAGGCATGACGGTTTACAACGTAACCGATGGGTCAGTCGCGCCGGTTATAGATAATGCAGGCACGACTTTGGTCGGTACTTTGACAGGTGGAACCGATAATAACTGGGACGATGGGGACGTATGGAAGCTTGCCCCCGGTCCTCTTCAGTCTGGATCGTGGTGGTACATCAATGCGGCCACAACAATACTCTGGCCGGCGATCGCTGACTATTCAGGGTGTGTCTATTCTGACGGTGCCAATGTTGTGAAGATTGACCCTCAATCTGACGGCATGACAATTTACCTGGATGGTGCCGCTCTTGCCGGAGCTGGGTACGAACTTGACAGCCCCGGAGCAGCTGGGAATTTTATCTGCATCCACAACCGGTCAACCACGAAGGCCAATACCAATGGCCGCAGCGGAACCTGGGTTGATGGGGGTGCTTCATGATAAAGCGGTTTTTATTTCTTGCACTTCTTCTCGCACCGTTTCAGGCCTTTGCCTGGGGTCCGGGCGGGGAAAACAATGTAAATGAGACTGCCACTGCCGGAGACTCCTGTACCGGGACACTGATCCACTCCTGGCACATGGAGACGGATGACGTAACAACCGGAACTCCTGCCGGGTGCTCGACGGAAGATACATCTCCCACTTATCAGAGTGGCGCAGCAAGAACGACCGATCAATTCTATGACGGCGCATCAGCAATCCATGGTGATGGGGCAAGCTCCAGGGCCGAGTTTACAACTGCAACTGATCTTGTTTCAGACGGGAAAATTTCTGGCAGGTGTTATGTTGGCACTGGGATGTATGCTGATGCGCAGTACATATGGTACAACGTTTTGGATACATCAAACCGGGTATTTTTGTCTTTTGCATCGCTAGGTGATGCCGCTGATATCCTTCTTTTGCTCACACATACCGGGGGCGGTACAGCGGATACAGTAAACATCCCTGCCAGCAGTGGCCGTGCGGAAGGCGAGTGGTTTTATTTTGAAGCTGGGTGGATAGAAGAGACGGCGGCAGGAAATGACATGTATGTAAAAACTTGTGACGCTGACGGCACAACCAACTGTGTTACTGCGGAAGCAGACAACGACCCTGCCGCGTCTACTGGTTCTAACACCGTGTTTGCATGGGGCGGGGCTAGCGCTACAGTTTTAACCTCTGATGGATATATTGACAACGGGAAGGTGTATAATGCAAGTGGCTATTAAGTTTTTGCTTTTCATCATATTGGCCTTGCCGGTCCAGGCTGTGGCTGATTGGCAGTCAGATCTTGAAGGTGCCGGTTTTGATATTGTAGAGACTTTCGACCAGCTTAATGACTGGAGTGGAACATCAACAGGAGTTGGGTATTATTTTAATAATTTGCCAACTAAATCAGCAGATAATTCAGCTTCAATCTGGAACATGTATTATTACCAGTCAAGCACCGATAGCACCTATGATTGGATTGCAAATCATGGGGCAGCAAATGTTTGGCAGGGCACAGGTAAGTCGTTACGGCTTGATCTATCCCAACAAGGCACGGTTGACCACAAAGGACCTTCCAGGTTCGGCTTGTACTTCACGCTTGGTGATGGGTATGCAACATCAGGGACCATAGATTCTGGTTATGATGACATTTATATTTTCTATATGGTGAAGATGCCCTACAACCATTTCCCTTACAGGGATGAAAGCGGAAATTTCACCGGGTATTGGAGTTATTACAAATTTAACACTCTTGTGGCTGGGGCATACTCAGCCAGTTCAATATATGACGAATACGCTCAGGCAGATGGGCAAGGCCAGGTTTATGGGCAATCACATTATTTGCCGGACATAAAAACAGGAGCAACCTACGGGTATGAGTTATTTTTCAAACCAGGCCTCCGTCTCGATTCGGCTTATGATGCAGACTGGAATAATGACCTGCTGTACGAGGCATATGATGCCGTAGACGGTGGAGGCACTGCGTATAGCATTAAGCCGTTTTTGGGGACAGCTATCGGCAATGAGCAGTGGTTTGGGATAGAATTCCATCAAACCACAGGAACGGCAGGGAATGCCGATGCTGTCTCTGAAATGTGGTTGTACGATGCTGAAGGGAATGTTACAAAAATATTTACAAAAACAGACGGAGTTGTAGTTGAGGCAGGCCAGGACTACAATTATAATAAGTTTTTCTTTGGTGGCAACCATTCGTTTCTTATCAGAGAAATTTCGGAAGCCTTGGATATGGCCTACTATGTCGATGATTTTATTATTGATGGCAGTCGTATAGGGCCTACATATTTTGCCATGTTAGGGGTAAACGCAACACTCACAGGCACAGCCGTAACAGGCGGAGTAACTGAAACAGAGCTTGCCGGAGATGACCAGACAATAATCATCACGTTGGATGGCGACACCTTTATTGCGACGGCTTGTGCTGATAACGCAGCCACTACCGCATTACTGGCTGGTTTCAACGGCTCATTGTCTGGGGCAGGCAGTTGGGATGATGAAGCAAACTGGACGTACGCTGACTGCATCCGTAACAGTGATACGCAGATAACTCTAATTGTAAAAGTAGATGCTTATGACGTCTCAGCAGATGAGACGATAACAGCAACAATCCCGGCCTCAATCCTCACCGGATCTGCAGCCATCGTTGCGAGCCCGGTTATCACCATCACACACCTTGACCCGCCGGTTATCTCTGGCGTTACGCTTACCGGAGAACTATCCTGCCCCTCGGACCCAACAACCAAAGTGCTTGGCGCGACAACAGATGAGTCTGCCACCTGCAAAGGAAGCCTTACCGATGAAGCCTACGCCGATATGGATTTTACTTTCTCAGGTGGCGGGGGAACTACACACACCACAAGCCTCGTAAACCTGGATTGCAACGCGGCATACACTTATTACATCAGGTGTATTGATGGTTCTGGCAACGCAAACGCAACAAGCACGGAAGCGAGTTTCAGCATTGTGGCATCAACTGAGTCTGTTGGTTCGGTAAGGTCTAAAGAAGGCGCAGGTTCGGTAAGGTTTAAATAAGGTGACAGCAACAATAGCATTCGCATTTTTGCAACTGATTTTATTTTAATAATTTAATTAGAGGATAATAATTGTTAATATTGCCAATAGGTGATTGTCATATAGATGAACTTGATGATTTAAGTAGGTTTAAGTTGTTAAGTAAATTTATTATAGATAAAAAACCAGATGTTATTATTTTTATGGGTGATTTTTTAACAATGAGTTGTTTGTCATTTTTTGATAAAGATAAACGACAAAGAATGGAAGGTAAAAGATATAAAAAAGAAATAGATAAAGGGAACGAAGCTTTAGATATTATATTTTATGAACTTTTAGAATTACAAGAAAAGCAAAGATTGCAAAAATTAAAAATATATAGACCAAATGTTTATTATCTTAACGGTAATCATGGAAATCGTCTCAACAGATATTTAGAATATGATCCAACTTTTGAAGGTCTAGTAAGTATAGAAAAAGATCTAAAATTAAAAGAAAGGAATATAAAATTTATTCCTTACAGAGAATATTTAAATATAAATAAAATAAATTTTACACATATTCCATTTAATAAAACAAAAGAAGTTTGTGGGGTGAATATTACAAAAAAAGTTAGCCAATTAATGTTTACGAGTTGTGTCTTTGCTCATGTTCACAGTATGGAGTATGAAGGTTTTAAAAGGCATGGGCAAGATGATTTACAACAAATATTAAGTGTAGGTTGTTTTTTTGAAAAACATGAAGATTATGTACACGGCAGAATTACTGAATATTGGAAAGGCTTGGTTTTACTCGATTCATTTAAAGAAGGGAGATTTGACACCCAAACCTATTCATTGGAAAAATTAAAAAAGGAATATCATGATTAATCTTGTTCGTGCAGTACAAAACAATAAAAATCAGCTAATCCCAGAAAATTATGAATTTTGTCCAAGATATAATCATGATAAAACTAAATTGAAATGTATAGCGAACAAAGAATGTAAATGTATGGGGATTGATGACGGTTCTGTAATAAAAAAAATTGGCGATAATAAATTTCTTATCCAATGTAATTATTGGTGTGATTGAATGAGAAGAATTTATTATGATTAAAAAATGTGAATTTTGTTCTATAGAATTTGAAACTAGTATCAAAAGAAAAAAATATTGTTCTTCTATTTGTAAAAATAAAAAATCTATTAAAAATAATAGTGTTTGCCTTATTTGTGGATATTGCGGTATAGCCTATAAAGCAAGGAATTCTGAAATAAAAGATGGAAGGAAATATTGTTCTCATTATTGTTATGCCTTCGATAAAATATTTATAGAAAATAAAATTTGTGAATATTGTGGTAAGACGTATAAACCCAAAAGTAATAAATCTAATCAAAAGTATTGTTCTCGTATATGTTATGATAATAATAAAAAAGATGTCTCAACAATATTTTTAATTTGTGAATATTGTGGCAAAGAATATAAAATTTTTAATAAACGGATGCTGAATTTATACAGGCGTGGAAGTAAAAGAAAATATTGTTCTAAAAAATGTACAGATTGTGCTAGGGTTGGTAAGTATATTAAAGAAAATAGTCCACAATGGAAGGGCGGGTTAACATCTTTGCAAGATTTAATAAGGAAGTCTTCTGGTTATATTAAAAATAGAGAAAGGTGTTTTAAAAGAGATGAATATAAATCAATTATATTGAATAAAAATAATAGGAGCAAATTAATCCATCATCATTTAAAATCTTTGTCAACAATAATTAGAGAAAATAATATTAATAAAGACAATTGGATAAAATTTAAAAATATTTTATTTGATATTAATAATGTTGTGACATTAAACAATGATGAACATAAATTATTCCATAAAATATATGGTAAAATAACTACGCCGGAACAATTTTATAAATTTAAAAAAGATTTTTTAGAGGGATTATATAATGGAAAAGTTATTTAAAAATATTTTTCAAAAAGAAGTGAATGAGGTAGAAAAATCTGTAGTTGCTTATGCGAATAAATCAGATTCTATAGATAGAAGTGGAGATTTAATTGATGATAATGCTTGGGAATTAGAAAATTTTATAGAAAATCCTGTCATCCCCGCTTTCCATAAATATGATAGACCTCCTATTGGTAGGGCAGCTTGGACTAAAGTCTATCCTGGTCAGGGATTAAAATTCAAGGTTAAGTTTGCTGAAACTGAAGAAGGAGAAACTTTTTACAAGTTATACTCTAGCGGAGTTATGAATGCATTTTCTGTAGGCTTTATTCCTAAAGAAATTTTATATAAAGATGATATGAATGAAGTTGAAATAAAAAAATATACTAGAGGCGGCAAAATCCCTGATAGGGTTTTTAAAAAAGTTGAACTTTTGGAAATATCAGCTGTTGTAGTGCCGGACCATTACTCAGCATTAGTAGAAAGAGTGGCTAATGGAGAGATTACTACAAAATCTATTGTTGATTTTGTAAATGAAATTGACCAAGATAATGAGAAAGCAAAAATTGTTGGGTTTGTTGATTTAGAAAAGAAAAAAGAAGAAATAGTTAAAGAAATAAATATCCCTGATGAAGTTTTTGGATTATTGGCTGGTGATGACTTCATAAGTAAGGAAAAAGAAGATATCAAAAAAATGGGCAATTGGTATGTTGATATAGAATTTATTAGCAGTAAAGAAAATAATGAAGACGTAACTAAAGATTCCGATAAAGAAATAATTGAAAAAACTGTCGTTATTAATGAACCGGAAGGGGAGTTAATTTCCGATAATGTGGATATTGATGAAACTTTAATTGAGAAAGATCAGGAATTAGAGGATGTTAAAGAATCAGAATCAGAGATAGACATAGACATAATCATTGAAAAAGAATTGGATGATTTTAATAAAGAGAAACAGGAAGTAGAGATTAAAAAGGAAACAGATGTAATAGATGCAAGAATTAAATTTTTCAATTCTTTAAAAGTAAAAAATGTTGATTTAGAAAAAATAAAAAAAGAATATGTCAATGATTTTGATATTACTCAAGTAAGGACAGAACCGGCAGGATTTGAATATAAAATTTTTACGAAATATTTGGGGTGTAAAATAAAAGATATTTTCACTACAGATTTTTTTATCCCGAATGCTATGAAAGGCAATTTTCTTTCTGCATTTAAGAATGTTTTGTCTAAGCATGAACTCCTTGATCAAAGAAATTTTTATGGTAATGGATCTGAAATCCCATTGCAGCATTCTGTTGTGAAATTGAATTCAAAATTAGAAGAAGAGTTTTTAGTAACTGGAACTCAATTTTATAAATCAAATGATGGTGATAGGTTTGTTTTTCAAATTTATAAAAATTGGGGTGGTTTAAGTATTGATATTTTTACTTCTAATAAAAATATTGAATTAAATAAATCGTTTGTCAGAGATGCTATAAAATGGGTTGATGAGAATAATTATCTTAAAGGTGAAAAATTTTCTATTGGTGGAGAATTTCTTGAGGTTAAGGAAATAGGATGGGATGATGTCATTTTCCCAAATGATGAAGCAAAGGATAAAATTAAGAAGAATATTGAAAAATTATCTACAAAGTCTCCTAGTCGTGGAATGATGTTTATTGGTTCCCCAGGTACGGGCAAAACATTAACTGGGAAGATTTTGATGAATAAAGCAGATACGACTTTTATCTGGGCTTCATCTAAAGATTTTGGCTGGGGAGCTGCTAGTGCTTTAGGCATTGGCTTTGAAATGGCTAGAACTCTTGCGCCTAGTGTTTTCTTTTTAGAAGATATTGATACATGGCTTAGTGGCTATACTGTTGATTTGTTAAAAACTGAAATGGATGGGATAAGGGAAAATAAAGGTGTTCTAACTATTTTAACTTCAAATTTCCCAGAAGATATTCCAGACGCATTGATTGATAGGCCTGGTAGGTTTCATCATATTATAAATTTTTCACTTCCAGATGAAGATAACAGAATAAAACTATTAAAGTTTTTTATAAAAGATGCCGATAAGGATATTATAACTGAGTTTGCTAAATTAACAGATGGATATTCTGGCGCTCATTTAAAAGAATTAGTAGAATTTGCTAAAATGATTGCTGAAGATGATGGAATTAGTATTGAAGAAGCTCTAATTCAGTCTTTAGAACAAATGAAAGAGCAAAGATGCTTAATTCAAGATTTAAAGAACGTAGATAAGAAAAAAGATATTGGCAATAATATAGAGACAAAAAGCATTGATTTTATAGAAATAGAAATCCCGGTTAAAAAATCAGAAGTCGAATTTGACTTTGATGCTATTCAAATAAAAGATATATTTGTTGATAAAGTTAAAAAGACATTTGATGAGATCGATCTTTCTGATTTAGTGGAAGATAGAATTAAAAAAGCTAAGGGTATAATTGAATTTGAGGATTAAATTGCTAGAGATATCATACAAGAGATATTAGGCGATTATTAAACATAAAATAAAATTTGGAGGATAAAATAAAATGGCTGAAGAAACTAAAAGTAAGATGACTATTGATGAACTTAATGAAGTTATCAGCAAGGGTGCTGCTTCCGTAGTTGAAGGCGCTGTTCTTAAGTTTAAAGAATCGCTTGCTCTTGAAATTGATGCAAAAATTAAAGCCGCAGTAGAGCCGATTGAAAAACGTATTGTGGTTGGTCAGAGTGAAGCAGAAAAAGATAAGAAGGCTGGGTTTAAAACACTTGCCCACTTTGCAACTGATGTTGCTAAAGCTGCTCAGTCTGGATATCGTAAACTCTCTCCAGAACTTTCTAAATGGGAAGATAATTGTGCAACCATTAAAGCTGCTGGTTCTCCTTCTCAGAATGTTGGTGACGGCGAAGCCGGTGGTTATCTGGTTCCTGAAGAATTTCGGCAAAACCTTCTTGTTGCGGCTAAAGAACAGAATGAGTTGATGGGTCGGTGTACTCAAATTCCTATGCAGTCAAATTCTGTAAAAATTCCTTATGTCAATGGTTTCGATAAATCTGGGAACTTGGTATATGGTAACGTTGCTTGGCAATGGACTGAAGAGGAAGGGTCTCTTACTGAAAAGAATATCAAGTTTGGTTATATTAATCTAAATCTTCATAAAGTAACAGCTCTTGCCTATGCTAGTGATGAAATTCTTCGCTTTTCTCCTATGAGTATGGAGAATATATTGCGTGAAGGGTTTACTGATGGTTTTAATTATGAAATGAACAGGGTTATCCTTAAAGGTACTGGCGCTGGCCAGCCACAGGGGTTACTCTCTGCCCCTTGTCTTGTCTCTATCACTGCTGAGACTGGTCAACCAGCTACGACCATTGTTTGGGAAAATGTTATTAAAATGTATGCGCGTTGCATTAATCCATCTAATGCTGTTTGGATTGCCAACCCCAATACTCTTCCTCAGCTTGCAAGCATGTCTCTAACTGTAGGCACCGCTGGTGTCCCTGTATTTATGCCAGCGGGTGGGGCTAGTGGGAAACCGTATAATACGTTGTTTGGGCTCCCTGTTGTTTTTAGCCACCATGCAAAAGCTTTAGGCACTGCTGGCGATTTGATTCTTGCTGACATGAAACAGTATCTACTCGGTATGCTTAGTGGTGATGGTGGTATTGGTTTTGACACTTCTATGCACCTAAAATTCGACGTTGATCAGATGGCATATCGGTGGCGCTTTTACGTTGCTGGTCAAAGCTGGATGCCGCAGGCATTGGTGCCTCCAGAGGCCAGTTCTGACACAATTTCTCCGTTTATTGTAATTACTTCAAGAAGTTAATAATATTAGTGTGGATAGGCTTTGGTTTTAAACTAAAGTTGATAAGCTAAGAAATCTCCCGTCTTAGCTTCCACATTTTATTAATATCGTAGGGGGTATAATTTTATAATATAAATATGGAGGTATAAATTATGGGTGGAAGACTTTTTCAGAATGTTCATGTTGTAAACGCCATGCCTAGTGCTAGTCAAGCAGCTTATGAGGATTTGTTTAATGGTAGTCCTAATACGGATATTGTTAATCTTGGCAAATACGAACAGTGTCTTTGGGTAATTCAAAAAGCGGCTGGTTCTACTGGTGTTGCACGTATCAGTGTTGAAAGTTGTGATGATGTTACGCCTTCAACTGCGACAACTGTAGCATTTAATTATTGGACTTGTACTAGTGGTGATACTTGGTCTGATATGCAGACAGCTACTGCGTATGGGTTCACAACTACTGCTGGTAGCGACCAAATTTATGCGATTGAGATCGATAGTTCTAGACTTTCTGGTACTGATAAATATGCAAGGCTCGCCACTGATGAAACTACTGATGACCCAGTAGATGGGACAATTGTATGTATTCTTGGTGGTGGTAAGATTATCCAAGAAGTAAAACCAACAGCCATTGTTTAATTTATTGATTTAAACAAAGCTTGAGATATTTCACTCAAGCTTTGTCTTTAAAGCAGGGAGAAAATGAATAAATTAGAATATGTAAAAGTAGAATTCATTGGGGAGTGGATGGGGAATAAAGCCCCAATGAAAATGACTATATTAAAACAGAAAGCATTGGATTTGGAAAGTAAAGGTATCGTTGTTATTCTCGATTCTAAAATAGAGAATAAGTCGTTAGACTTTCCGATAAAAGATAAGATGGTAAAAGACCCAAAAGTTAAGAAAGGCAAGAATAAGAAGTAGAATGCGGAACCACCGCTGATAAACATTTGTATGGATTAGGAGGATATAATTATGCCCGTTACTTTAGTTAAATCAGAATGGTCAAGTGGAAGCCTAATTTTTAAGAAAGTAGGTACTGGTGCAACAACTGGTATTGTTTTAGGGGAAGACGCTACTGGTTTGGATTTTAAATGTTATGGCGATACTACTGGCAAATACATGCTTTGGGATCAGTCCGCTGATAAACTGATCGTGGTGGGTTCAGCCGATATGGGGACAAGTTTAAATGTAGCAGCCTATACAGTCGGTTCAACTGCTGGTGCTGATTTTGCCAGTGGTGCCGTAACAAATCTCCATGTAATCAAAGGATTAGTGGTTTACGCAAGTTAGAATATAGTTATATTGAGGGATAGGGAGCGCACCCGACAAGAGATTTAATCCACCTCTTCTCTCAATATATTATGGATTGTATAGGAGGAATACTATGAGTAATAATGTAAAAGAATATGTTTTGGGATGCGTTTATGGAAGATGGGTTGTAATTTATGCTGATTTGCCATATAGTCAGAGGCAAGGTAGGCTAGTCGTTGTAAAATGTTTATGTGATAAAGAGACAATTAAATTAGTTAATTTACAAGTTTTGAGGAGTGGGAAATCACAATCTTGCGGCTGTCTTAAAATAGAGAAATTAGTAGAGAGATCCACAATTCATGGGATGGGTGGAAGAAAATCAAGGAATAAAATTTATTCACTTTGGAAACATATCAATAGTAGATGTTCAAATGTGAATAATGGATCGTATGACAGTTATGGTGGGCGTGGAATTTATGTATGTAGTGAATGGGTGTTTGAATTCCCCGTGTTTAATGATTGGTGTTTAAATAATGGATGGGAAGAAGGTCTTCAATTAGATCGAATCGATAATGATGGTCCTTATGCTCCTTGGAATTGTAGATTTATAACTATAAGAGAGAATGGATTTAATAAAAGATTATTACAGTCGAATAACACTTCTGGATATTGTGGGGTGTCTTATAAACCGGAGAGAAAATCTTTTTCTGCAATTGTAAGAAATGATGGGAAGACAGTATTTAACAAAACAACATTTAAAACTGCTAAAGATGCAGCATTAGCAAGAGATAAATTTATTATAAGAGAAGGATTGCCTCATAAATTAAACTTCCCGGAACTAGCAATTAGCTGGTGTTTGTAATGGGTAATATTAACATCGCCATTGGTCTTCCTTGCAACTGGGATTTTTTATCGACCAAATTTTTTGAATCATGGATAGAGTTGAAGAAACCCCAACATAGTGTAATAATTGGGAATAGGGGAAGAGTAGACGATCAACGAAATTCAATAATTCATGCCGTTCTTAAAGATGGGACATTTAGCCATATATTGTTCCTTGATACAGATCATAGACATCATTCCGATACCATCCTTAAATTATTGTCACATGATAAAGATATTGTATCTGGTTTATCTTTTAGGCGTTCTTATCCATATGACCCAATTATATTCGAACAAGATGGTGATAAATTCAAGAATATAATACAATGGAATAAAAATGAATTAATTGAAGTAGATGCTATTGGAGCTGCTTCATTATTGGTTGATGTCAGTGTTTTTAAAGAAATTAATTATCCTTGGTTCGAAATGAATTATAGGTTTGGCGACGGTGTTGTAAGTGAAGATTTTGCATTTTGTTTAAAGGCTAAACAGGCTGGATATAAAATATATTGTGATACCGGTTGTGATAACAAACATTTAGGTACAATTGAAATAGATCAAACATATTGGGAGAGATTTAATCCAAGGTGAAAATTATGTTAAAGAAAATTTGTTTTGCGACTATTTTTGTTTTATTCTTATCCAGTTATGCTTTTGCTGCCGAGGCAAGGTTCTCTTGGTCTCCAAATGCAGAGACCAGCCTTGCCGGGTATAAGATCTACTATGGCACAGCGTCAAAAAAATACACTTTAGATGTTGACCAGAAAATGGGCACAATGGTGGATGGTCATGTTGAGGGCTCAGTAGGGGATCTTGTTGTTGGAACAACCTATTATTTCGCCGCCACAGCTTATGATGTCTATGGTTACGAAAGTGATTATTCAACTGAGGTAAAATGGGTGGCTCATGACCGTATCATTAAGCCAATCAATTTCTACGTTAACCCTGAAAAGAAAGTCACGATTTCAGTTTCGCCATAACTTTAGACGGGAGAGATTTAAATGTTGATTAAGTTGAGTGTTTTTGATAGGATCTTGCTTTTAAATTTATTGCCTCAAGAAGTGGACATGACTATTTATGGTATGTATCAAGATTGTCTAAGATATTTGTCTTTTACTGAAGATGAGCATGACTTGTACTCAATAACCCATCAAGAAGATGGAGAAGTTAAATGGACTAATGATTCTGAAAAAGAATTTTATATTCCTAAAAATGTTTTAAATATAATTAAAGGCAGATTAAAAGTTTGTAAAGAAAAAGATTTTTTGACTGAAGAGCACATGAGTCTTTATAATAAATTTGTAGATCAAGAATAATTAGGTAAAATTATGGCCATTGTAAGTTTAGATGATTGTCTTACATTTTTAGATATTGATAAAGGATATTTTACAATAACTAAAGCGAATAACACTCTTAATCTTACTAGTTCTAGTGGTGGTCCAGTAAATATAGATTTGAGTGATGGTACATATGATGGATCTGGGCTAGCCTCTCATCTTCAGACTCAAATGAACGCAAACACTACTTTGACCGGCACAGGTGTAATAACATTTGCTGTATCATATTCTTCTACAACAAGACTTTTTACTATAAATGCTGGAACGGGCAAGACAATTGCTTATACTCATACAAGTTCTGACGCCGGACTTACACTTGGACTTGATAGCAATAAAAGTGCGGCTCAAACTATAGTCTCAGATATTGAAGCCGGAGATCCAACTCTGATAGTTGATATAATCAGAGAAGATGTTGAAGGACTTGTTTCTGATTATTGTAGACGCGTATTTGAAGAAACAAGTTATAGATTGGAAAGGTACGATAGTAGCGGCGGTTCTATAATTAATTTAAACAATTATCCCATAACAGCAGTAGATAGAGTTGCGGTATGGATAATTGGAGTAATGAAAGTCAGAAACACTAACTCAACATCAACAGCAACTGTCTCTGTTACTACAACTGGGTTAAGACTTGTTTTAGATGGTACTGCCGATACTTCTGTTACATTTGCCTCTAATACTACTGTAACGGCTGTTGTAGCCGCGATTAACGCCTTAGGCAATGGATGGGAAGCAGAAATTCTTTCGTCTGTCTACGGTAGCGTTAAGTCCACAGAATTGATTCCTGTGTATGGGCTAAATGTGATAGACAGTAATTGGGTTGATTTATATAAAACAGACGATCATGAAGATAGTTTTTATGTTGATTTAGATAAAGCTCAAATTCGGAAATTTGGTGGATGGCCAGAAGGTTTTAGAAATATCTATGTTGATTATACTGCTGGGTATTCTGCTGACAATATGCCGAAAAATTTGCAACTGGCGGTAAAAATATTGGTGAAGTATTTTTACAATAGAAGGAATGAAGATGGGTTTGGCCTAACTCAATATAGGGTTGGTAATAATTCTGTTTTATCTGTTTTTGAAGCTGGAGATTTTCCAAAAGAAGCTAAAATGATTCTTGAAAGATATAAAAAACGCAAGGTATAGTAATGGTTGGCCATAAAGTCAAATTAGAAATACATAGACAGACATCTGTTTCTGATGGAATGGGTGGTTACACAACGTCTTGGTATGGCATTAAGACTTTAAAAGGGACTCTTATTGCTTTTAAAGCCAGGGAAAGATTTGTCAACGATTCGACAAAAACTATTTCTACGCATTATTTTAACTGTGATTTTCCAAAAGATATTGTTGTAACAGAGAAAGATAGGGCATTTTGTGATGGTATATTATATCAAATAAATTTTGTAGATAATCTCGCCAATAAGAATATTACGCTATCATTAGAATTGAAGAAAGTAGAATGAAAGCTGTTTGGTTTGACGACAAGGTTTTGGCTGCTGTTAAAACTATTGGCGAAGAAGCAATTAAAGAAAGCTGTGTCGCCGTGACAGCTAATGTTAGAGATTCTATGATTGAAGGTACGGGCAGAATGTGGCCATCTAAAGTCCCAGGACAAGGTTTGCATCAAGCTTCTGTCCCTGGTGTTCCTCCTGCTCCAGATACTGGTGATTTGAACGGGTCTATTTCTTGGGTGACATCTGGGGGAGAAAGTGGTGGGGCAGAAAGTGGAGATAGCAAAATAAGCCCAATTATTTATGGTAACAATATCCAAGCAATTTTTGGGAGAGTTGGAACTACAAATGATAACGGTGTCAGACATGAGTTGGGCCTGACATGGTATTCTGCTAAAAGGCCATTTTTGAGACCACAGTTAAAGCAAAATACATCTGAAATTTTAAATATATTTAAAAAATATTTAGGAAAATAATGAATTCTATTTCTACTGCAATTTATTCAAGGGGAACGGCTTCTAGTAATTTTAATACATCTATAGGTAGCAGGTTATATTTTGTAAAGGCCCCACAAGTTCCAGTCTTTCCATTTGTTAGATATTTTTTATTTAACCATTCTTATGACTGTTTTTTTAATTCAGTTTCTGATCAGACACAAGCGATTGATGACATCACTTGCCAATTTAATATTCATTCTAATACAATAAATTCTTCTTCTGAAGCAGGTACGATTTTAGGCTATTTAATTACTCAGTTTAATAATTATAAATTATCTATAACAGGATATAATAGTCATAGAATGGGGTTAAAGAATATATTTGGCCCGTTTTGGATAGAAGAAGATGAATCTTGGGTTTACTCAATCGAATTTAACGTTGTTATTCAAAAAAGTTAAAGTCTTTTTATAATTTTCCGATAAGAAAAATAAAACATTCATTATCGGGAGAAAAATGAAAGACGTAAAATTAGCTATAGGAGTGCCATTAACACACAATACAGTACCAGTTGAATTTTTTGAATCGTTCATGGCTATGCGCAAGCCTGATAATCACGTATTTTTTAGAGCTGGTGGTTATCAAGGACTGGCATCAATGAGAAATCAATTAGTTGACGCCGCACAAAAATACAACTGTACGCACATACTTTTTCTTGATGTAGACCATCGACATAACCCAGATACAATAATTAAGTTACTTTCACACAACTTACCTATTGTATCTGGGTTGTCTTTTATGAGGACTACACCATATTCAGTCTGTGCTTTTAATGGTATGATAAACAATTATAAAACGATAGATAATGTCCCAGAGAATGAGTTAATTGAAGTAGATAGTGTTGGCGCAGCATGTTTATTAGTTAATATGGATGTTTTCAACAAAATTAAAAAGCCTTATTTTTCTTTTATGAAAAATCCAGATCCTAACATTCAATTCGATATTGGTGAAGACGTTTATTTTTGTAATTTAGTTAAACAAGCTGGCTATAAAATATTTATAGATACGAGTTGTACAAATAAACATTTGGGGACAGTTGAAGTAGATAAAGAGTTTTCGGCAATTTGGAATAGGGGAGAAAAATGATTAAAGAGGAATATTCACCATACAAAATTATTCATAGCTTTGACAAATTAATTCAGTTTAAAGATGGAGAACAACCAAATCCATTGCAAGTCCAGATTATTCCGTCAAATAAGTGTAACAATTCTTGTTTAACATGTGCGTATCGCTTGAAGGGGAATAAATCAAATGAAATATTTAATGATAAAGACTTACTTTCTTATGAAAAAATTGTTGAAACGTTAGATTCTTGTGTTGATATGGGGGTAAGAGCTATTCAAATAACCGGAGGAGGAGAGCCTCTTGTCCACCCAAAAATTAAAAATATATTCAGAGATATATTAGATAGAAAACTAGAACTAGCTCTAGTTTCAAATGGCATGGCGTTAGATGATGAATTGTGTAAGATTTTAAGCGATTCAGCTTGGGTTAGAATATCAGTTGATTGTGCTACACCAGAAACATATTCATCTTTTAGAAAAGTAAATAAAAAGATGTTTTTCAGGACTATTGAAAATATTAAAAATTTAGTTAAATACAAAAAAGATAGTGTTATAGGAGCAGGATTTGTTGTTAACAAATATAATTACAAAGAAATATTTGATGCAGCAAAATTATTTAAAGAAATTGGAGTAGATAATTTTAGAATATCTGCTGCTTTTACCCCAGATGGCTATTCTTATTTTGATGGCATATATGAAGATTCTTTTGAGTTGGCTAAAAAAGCTCAAGAACTATCTGATGATAATTTTACTGTTTTTAATCTTTTTAATGATAGAATGAAAGACATGTTTGAGGGAGTTCAAGACTATAATTTTTGTCCTACAAAAGATTTACTTGCTTATGTAGGGGCTGATTATAATGTCTATACTTGCTGTACACTTGCGTATAATAAAAAAGGGAAGATTGGTTCTATAAAAAATCAATCGTTCAAAGATTTGTGGATGAGTGATGACAAGATCAATATGTTTAAATCTCATAATCCTGATCTGAGATGTAAAAATCCTTGTCTTTATAAAGCTAAAAATGAATTCATAAATTATTGTATCAAAGATAAACCAAAACATATTAATTTTATTTAAGGCTTACTATGAATTGGCTAGGTGATTTAGTTCAAAAAGAAATAACTGGAAACGATTCTGTTTCAAGCCTTGGATGCGGGGTATTGCAAGAGGTTATGGGGTTAAGGTGTAAATCTTTTGTTGGATTTGATATATATGAGCCTTATATAAATAAAATTAAGTTGCTGGGCGTAAATGCTATTTGTGCCGATATAACAAAATATGAATTTGGAATAAACACAATTGATGTTGTAATTGCCTTAGATATATTAGAGCATCTTGATTTTAAAGAAGCTTATAATCTTATAAAAAAGATGAAAAGAATGGCTAGAAAAAAGGTTATTATTTATACACCATCTCATTTCTTTGACAATATTAACATCAATTGGTTGGGTCAGAAAAATAATATATTTGAATGGATGGAGAACTCTCCAGATTCAGATTGGAAAGGCACTGGAATAAACAAATATCAAGAGCACAAATGTTTTATACCAGATAGAGTATTTAAAAAATTTGGGTTTAAAACATCTACAGATAATATTGACAAAAATACGTATGCGATTTGGGAGAATAAATGATACCTAAGAAAATTCATCTATATTGGGGTAAAAATAAACCATTGTCTTATATGAAATATTTGACAGTTGTTTCTTTTTCTAAATTAAACCCGGATTGGCAAATTTTTGTTTACTATCCTAAAAATATTAATAAAGAAATTAAATGGGATGGGTTTGAACAAAAAAAATATTGCCCTGTAGGGAAGGACTATTTTGATGATTTGGCTAATATAAAAAATGTGTCTTTGGTTGAAACTGATTTTAAATTAGCCAAAGAAATATCTGAAGTTCATAAGTCGGATTTATTAAGATTGAGTTTGCTTTCATCTGTTGGGGGCTTGTGGTCAGACTTTGATATTTTTTATACTTCTTCTGTAGATAAAATTTTTAATAAATTTGAAAATAAAGATACTCTAATTTGTTATCACTATAATTGTCATAATATTGGATTTTTGGCAAGTGCTGGGGATAATAAATTTTTTAAACAATTGTTTGATATGTGTGTAAACTCTATAAATAAAATAGATAATTTGCAATATCAAACAATTGGGAGAGATTTATTTACTTCTTTTTTTAAATATAACAAAAAAAATACTGAAGATTTTTCAGAAAAACATGAATGTAAAATTGATAATATTCCATTTACAACTGTCTATCCATTTGACTGGAGACAAATTGAATTAATTTTTGGCAAGCACTCTAATTTATTTGAGAATACGGTTGGTATTCATTGGTTTGCTGGTGCTGAAAAAACTAGTGAATACGAAAATATTGTAACACAAGAAAATATTGAAACCTTTGACAATTTTCTTCTAAAATTAATGGCTGGTATTAATGAGTAAAAAATATTCAATAGTATTCCCGTATATAAAAAGGGCTGGATGGCTGCATAATACATTGTTGTCTTACTATCATCATTATAAAAATAGAGATGATTATGAAGTAATAATTGTTGAAGATGTTAAAAACAGAGAGGATGGTAAAGAACACCATAAATTAAAAGAAATATTAAAGTTTTTTACTAAAAATGCCGATAAGTATATTGATATCAAGTTGGTAGAATCTAATTTTATCAATAATCATAACCCCGCTCCATTATTTAATTTAGGTGTTTCTAAAGCGAGCGGTGAATATATTTGCATAACAAATCCAGAAGTTTTTCATAAAGAAAATATTCTGGCCGGGTTTGACAAGATCTTTGACAATCAACCAAATTCTTATATAGTATGCGGTTGTGAGAATATCCACAAATTTAAATTATTCTCTGATTCCTTTGATAGTTTTAAATACGAACATCATTCTTGGTATCAACATACAAAATTTAGGAATGCGAGATATCATTTTTGTAGTTGTTTATCAAAAGAAAATTATTTAAAGATGGGTGGATTTGATGAAAGATTTAGTAAGGGCTATGCTTATGATGATGATGCCTTTAGGGACGATGTAGAAAAAAGTGGGATAGGATTTATCTTAAGAGATGATCTACTGACTTTACATCAAGCACATGAATCAACAGTTAAAAGCTTAAATGTTGATAAACTATTAAAAAGAAATAAGTGTCTTTATCTTTTGAAGAAACAAAATAAAACAGATAAAGAAATTGAAGAGTTTTTGAATAACCTATAATTCGGGAGAAATTATGGAAAAAATTAAACTTGCTATAGGAATTCCATTAGTAGACCCAACGGTCCCAGCAGCGTTTCTTGATAGTTTTGTAATGATGCGAAAGCCGAGTTTTTTATATCTAAGGCCTCAATATAGTGGAATGAATATTGCTGATGTTAGAAATCAGCTAGTTGAAAGAGCTTTAGAAAATGGTTGTACTCATTTATTGATGATGGACAGTGATCAGGTATTCCCTGTAGATACGATTGAAAAACTTTTATCTCATAATAAAGATGTAACTTCTTCTATAGTTCATCGTAGGTATCCGGGATTTGATTGTATTTTATATCGCGGGATTCCAAGTATGTATGTCCATGTTTCAGATGAGGATATTTTAGATTCGAGAGAAAGAAAAGAGTTGCTCGAAATTGATGCTACTGGATGTGGTTGCGTATTGTATAATACTGAGGTCTTTTTGAAGATAGACCCTCCTTGGTTTGAATTTGGTAGAGATGAAAAAGGAAGTCTTGTTGGAGAAGATATTGGTTTTTGTTATAAATTGAAACAGAATGGGTATCGTATTTTTTGTGATACGACTATAGATATAGGGCATTTGTCAACTTTAGAAATAAATTGGTCAACATATGCTTTATATAAACATGTGAAGAAATTGCAAAATATGGAGGGTTAAAATATGGCGACATCTTATAGAGGTGCTGATGGTAAAGTAACTTTAGGATCAAATAGTATTTCTTTAATGGGAACGTGGTCAATGTCAGGCGTCACCACAGATCTGTTGGAAACTTCAGCATTTGGAGATGAATGGAAACAATTTCGTCCGGGTTTACGTGATGGTGGGACTATTAGTTTTAACGGATTGTTTGACGGTACTGATGCTAACGGTCAGACCTCATTACGAAATTACAATGCTAGTAACACGAGTGTAAGTGATATCCGTTTCTATATAGACGATAACAGTTATTATACTCCATCAACTACTAACCCGTTATCCTATGTCTGGATTACGGAATGGAACGTAGATGCTGATAAATCACAGTTAGTTACTGCTTCATTTTCTTGCAAAGTTTCTGGTTTTATGACGTTGGTATAATTTGATTGTAATGGGCTAGGTTGGCCAACCGAAAGCAAGTATTCTGAACTTGTTGCCTATTATTTTATAATCAGTGATATTACAGAGATATTAAAAATGGGTGATATTAGATTTTGCTTGTGTGGTTGTGGTGAAATTGTAACAAATAAAAGGCATAAGTTTATAAAAGGACATTTGGATAATTTAAAAAATAAAATGTCTCCATTATATTCTTGTGGTTGTGGAGAACATGTTTCCTTTGATAGATGGAAATTAGTTTGGAATAAATATATCTCTGGGCACTATAATAAAAATAGGCCAGAGATCCATAATAAAAAGATAAGTGTTGCTTTGAAAATTAGTCTTGTAGGTGAAGGAAATCCCTTTTATGGGAAACATCATACCGAAGAGACAAAAATAAAATTAGCAATTCTTTATTAGGTAAGACTCATACAGAAGAAAGTAAAAAGAAAATAAGTGATTCTCATTTAGGTAAAAAATTTACTGAAGAACATAAATTAAAAATAAGTAAATTAGTGAAGCAAAAGAATGGAGATAAAAATCCTAATTGGAAAGGTGGAATTACTAGTTTAGTAAAAAGAATAAGAAAGCTCGATAAATATAAAGAATGGAGAAATCTTGTTTTTATCAGAGATGATTTTACATGTGAAAAGTGTCTTATTAGAGGTAACGGTGATCTAAACGCTCATCATATTAAAGAATTTGCTAAGATAATAAAAGAAAACGAGATTAAGACAATAGAAGAAGCTGAAAATTGTGGTGAACTTTGGAATGTTGGCAATGGGCAAACATTCTGTAAGAAGTGCCATAAAGAGAAACATAAAAAGGGAGAGAAAAATTTATGTGGGATTTGGAATGTTTGAACCCATCACGGGAATTTTATTGGGATGAAAATAAAACTGAGAGTGTTAATTTCAGGCTTATTCCTGATGAAAAAATGCAAGAAATTAGAAAAAAATTAGGTCTTAAGTCAAAACAGAAATATATTCCCAACACTCTTACAAGAAGAATGGACAGTGTAATTGATGTTGATGGTAATGATGATATCATGATGAAGTTTAATGATGCCATTATCTGCTATCAAATTGAGACGTGGACATTGATGCAAAAAAATGGGGAGTCAATACCTTGTACAGATGAAAATAAACTCAAATTATTTTATGGCAGTCCTGTGTTTGCTAAATGGGCTAATAAGTGTCTGGGCGAGCTACAGAAGGAACTGGACTTGGTTGAGGATGAAGAAGTAAAAAACTAATTGAGTATGCGGAGAGGTTAGCCACTAAGAAATTTGATTGCAAGACTTGTAAAAAACTTGCAATACACCAATTTCAAGACCCTCCGTGTGCTGAATGTATGCCGAGTCTTTGGTTATCTAACGGTGACGCAATAAGGATTTGGAATTTAGTAAGCGATCAAAGGATTTGGGTTGGTGGGTTTGGTGGCATAAAATCGGTCGCATTAAAACATGAGCCTATTTGGAAATTAATTGATGAATTGAAGGTTGGGGATAGAGTCAAAACGTTTGAAAAAGTTTTGAAAATTTTCAATCATATTAAAAAGATAGAAGAGGCAAATCCAAGAAATGGCTAGGAAATAATTTAATGGTTATTTCCTAGCCATTTTCTATTTTAGGGGTATTATTTATGAATTCTTTTAATTGTTTGGTATAATATGCGACTTGGCGAAATATTTATTCAATTAAAGCTTGATATTTCTCAATTTAAAGACGCTTTGTTAAAACAAAAAGCAGAGGTGGAGAGGTCTGCCCGAGAAATTGAAAGTATTAATATTGCTTCTGCTAAAAAATCTACTAGCAGTCAATTAGAAGAATATAATAAATTTATAGCTGAAAAAGACAGGGCTACAAAAAAAGCAGTTGCTGAATCTATTAGAACAAATGATAAAGCTAGTGCTGCTATTATGCAAGGCAATTTGAATTATGAAAAATATATCAGACAATCTATGTCTGATACTTTAAGAGCTAGGACTGCTTTAAATCAACAACAGTTAAAAGAAATTCAGCAAATCGATGCGTCTATTCTAAAATCAAAAACAGCTTTAAATCAGCAACAGCTAAAACTTCAGGAACAGCTTGATTCTTCTTCTTTAAAATCAAAAACAGCCTTAAACCAACAGCAATTAAAAGAAGAAAAGGCCGCTTTTACGCAAAGACAAAGATTGTCTCAAGATTATTATGCGGCTGATGCTAAGGCTCAATATCAATATTCCCAAACAGTGCAAAGAGCAGCTACTTCTCAAATGAAGAGCTGGCAGCAAATGTATGATGCTCAGGAAAGGTTCGCCCAAAAAGCCTCTGCTTCTCAAGATAAAAATCAATATAATCAACTTACCAGAGGGATTGAACAGGCAAGAAAAGAATATAATGCCAGTCTTGGGCCTCAAAAATCATATCTTCAAAATACTGTTGCTATTTCAAAACAAGTTTTGTTAGCAGCCCCCGGCTTTGCTATTGCTACCGGTGCTATTGCTGCAATGTACGCTATTCTGAGGGCTGTTAGAGATGAGTTTGTTAAAGGTCTAAAAGCTGTCGAAGATTACCAAGTAAGTATTGCTAGCATGGCAGCATTTTTAACTACATTTGACAGAAATATTAATTTAAGCAATGTAGGTGAAATTTATGCAGGGGCAAAGCAAGAAGCGACAAAATTAGTCCAAACAATGGAAATTTTAGATGCTAGGACTGTTGCAAGTGGCAGAGATTTAACTATTATGGCAGAACAATTTATTAAAGGTTCTGTAAAGATAGATACTGCTAATCAAGGCACATTGGACGGATTCACCAATATAGCAAATGCTTTAAAACTCTTGACCCAAGGCCAGAACCAAGAAATCCAAATGAGACAAGAGATCAGGTCTTTGGTTCAGGGCCAGTTGAGAGATTCTAATATTTTAGTCAAAACCCTTCAGTCAATTGACCCTGAAATAAAATCTCACCTTGTTACGTGGCGACAACAAGGTGTGTTAATAGAAAAGGTAGGCGCTTTACTTGTTGGTTTTGGCCCTGCAAGTAAAGATTTACAGCACAACTGGGCTGTAATCGGTTCTACTATGGAGACTATTCACAATAGGATTTTAAGAGACGGGTTTAAGCGGACTTATGAGAATCTTATTTCTTTAGCTGAAAAGTGGAACGCATTGTTAATGAATGCAGATGGCTCATTAACAATGACAAGTAAGGGAATAAGTAAATTAATAAGCGGGATGCTATACCTTGTTGAATTAGGCGGGAAATTTGTTTATTATTTTTCCGGCCTTCAGGCTTGGGGTTTTTTAGGTACTTTAGTAGATAAATTTAGCCAATTGGCTGATAAATTAGGATTGACTAATAAAGAAGCTGAAAAAGCATTGCAATTGCAAGCTGAAATGGAAGTGAGGAAACAAAAGTCAGACCAAATTATCTATGGTAAAACAGAAACAAGTAGTACCATAAGCTCTGAAATAATCCCCGCAATTGAGGGCACACTATCCCCATCGGATATTTCTGAAAAAACTACGAAAGTAAAAGAATATTTATCCTCTTTAAAAACAAAACTTGAAGAACTAAAAGAATCAACTAACAATTCTGCTGCTGCTGAAGCTAATGCAAAAATGATTACCGGACAGTTCGCAGAAGATTTAAATAGCTTAAAAGATGGTGGATATAATGCAAGAAATGAACTAGAGAAGCTTACGGCAGAGGTGAATAAAACAGCCGGTTCTATTGATTCTCTAACTGCTCAAAAAAAGCTTCAGCAATTAGCTGATTCGTTAAATATTAAAACTGCGGCTTTGGACAAATCTAAAGAGTCTGAAATGGCCGCGACTTTAGCTAGTAAAGAATGGCAAGCAACGATTGCTATGGCGGGGGAAAATAGCCAAAAATATGTAGATATGATTATGGCTACGTCTAAAGGTATTGATAATGAGAAAACAATCAACGACCTTCAGCAATTAATTGATAAAATTAAAGTAAAAGATTCGGCCTTGGATGAATCTAAAGCTTCTGAGATGGCGGCTTTATTAGTTACTGATGAATGGAGATTAAGAATTGAGAAAGCTGGTAATGCCGCTAAGAATTTATCTGCTGATCTTATGGCTGCATCTATAGAGTTTGATAAAAATAAAGCTGCTATGAAGGCAGACTCTTCTTTAGAAACTTTACAAAATAGACTGGAATCACAAGCATCTGCTTTTGATAAAGGAGACAGCGCTTTACAAAAATATAATAAAAATTTGGAGTTGCTGGCTGAATATTTAAAAAAAGCGAGTCCCGAAGGCAAAAAACTTGAGCAAACAATTAAAGATTTAAACGCTCAAATTCTTAAAGGAGATATTAGCAAATTAACTGATAAGCTTGATGAATTTGTTAATAAATATAATGAAAGTGGGAATTTAACTCCATTACAAAAGGGCCTTCATTCTCTTAATATAGAATATGAGAAAATGATAGAGGTTTTAAATGGCGTAATAGCTGCAAATGAGAAACTTATTGCACAAGGAGAACAACCTGTTTTCCCAACTGAAAAGGCAAAAGAATATAAAGAAGCGTTATTAGATGCTAAAAATAATGGTATAAAGCAATTAGAATATGAACATGATGAATTTAGAAAAAAGGTAGAAAGAATTTGGGAGAACATGTATGACAATCTACAAGATCTAACTGCTCAGTGGTTATATGATTGGAAATTTGATATTGATTCTTTAAATGATTTGTTTAAAAAAGCTGTTGCTGAAATGGTGAGTGCTTGGCTTTGGGGTCAGACTCAAATGCAGGTGAGTGGGAGTAGCGGCAGTTTAAGCAGCTCTTTAAGTTCATTAGGTGGTGCGGCTGGCGTTTCTTCTGCGGCTATGGCTTCTAATGGTTCATATCTACCTGGAGCATTGTCTTTAGGGAATGAGGTCTTAAATCCTGGTTCTTATGCAGCATCGTCGGCTGCACTGCAAAGTAGTGTTTCTTGGGGCCTTACCAATATGGCATCGTCTGTAAACTCCCTAACTACCTCAACTAATATGTTTGGTAATGCCCTTGATTCTGCCGCATTTGGTGTTTCCAACATGTCAAGTGCCGCCTTTGGTGGTTGGACTGCTGGTATCACTACTTTTATTGCGGGCTTATTAAATGGTAAAGATTTTGGACAATCTGCTGCTGAGGGCGCTGGCGCTGGCGCTGGTGCATATGCAGGCGCACAAGTTGGAGCTTATTTTGGTCCATGGGGTGCTGGTATCGGGGCAATTCTTGGTGGAATGTTAGGTGCTTTGGGGGTTGGCTCTTTATTTGGGAATAATAAAGAACGCGCTTATATGTATAGTAATTATACATTAGATTATAAATCTGGTCAAGGATTTGTCCAAACAGGTAAAAATACTCCATATGATAGAAAAGGAGGCAGTGCTAGTTTTGCGCCAGCGGCTGATGCATTGACAGGCTCTTTATCTTCTGCTTTGAATCAGCTAACATCAATGTTTTCTAGTCAGATTTCAATGTTCGGCAAAGCCGCTTCTAATCAATATGAAACATTTTTAAAGAATTTTAGTGCCGTTGCCGTTGGAAGTCGAGAAAGCTCTTTTACTTCTGGTAGTACTATTGTTGGCAACAAGCCAAAATCTAGCGCAATTACCATTGGTCAATATTATCAGGCTGAAGACGCTGGTGAGGCACAGGCAACTGTTGCTAATGTTGTAAAAGCATTTACTTCTGGTGTTATCACTCCCTTAATTTCTGGTAGTGTTGGCATTATGAGAAAAGCATTACAAAGTGATTTTAATGAATTAGATCTTTCTGTTTTTTCTAATATTGCTAAAAACAAAATTCAAGCCGCTTTGACAGATGCATTGGATATAATGAAAATAGGGAAAATATCTGACGAAGCAGGTCTTACAAAGGCTTTGGAAAATATTGATATAGCTATGAGTGGAATTCAGGCGATTTTTGATTATATTACACAAATTAAAGAATTGCAAGCAAGTTGGCAGGACATAATTGACAAAAATACCATGACTGATGCTGAATACCAACTCAAGCAATTGAATAAGTGGTATGAAGAACAAACTGCTTTAGCTAATAGTTTGGGCATGAATCTTGGAGTTCTAAATCAAGCATATAAAGTCCAAGTAGATCAAATTAAAGCAACGTCTCAATCTCTTGATGTAAATCCGATGATTCAGCTTGTAAAGGATTATCTTGATTTTGTGAACAATATTCAATTTAGTGACCTCGCTCCTGTTCAAAGCGTTGAACAATATCAGAATAGGTATAATGAATTATTGGGCTTATCAAGATCTGGGGATACGGATGCAACAAATTCATTGATGGATTTTGTATCTTCACAATATCTGCCATTTTTAAAGAATTTTACTGGTGATGAAACCGATTATAAAGATTTGTATAATGAATTATTTGGACCAAGTGGAACTTTAAGAAATCTTGTTGTCAGCACTTCCGATGTTTTAGTTGATGGTGAAAAAATTGGAGCAGGTATTTTAAAAGCTATTGAACCATATTTAATCCCTGGAGAAGGTGGAATTAACTTGACTATTAAAATAGGGGATAAGACTATTTCTGATCTTGTTGTTTCTGCTATTAGAAGTGGAGATGTAGAATTAATTAGTGCTATTGGGAGTGTATAATGGCGAATCAAGAGCTTTATGACTATTTAAGTACTGTTACCCCAGATTACTCAACTACAACACTAAGTGTTAGCCCAAGCGATGTCATTGTTGAAGAAGGGGAAAAATCGGCGGTGATATTAACAGGTGATGACGGAAGTGAAGAAAGAATAGCTTTATCCAATACGTCAATATTTTTTATTACTCTGAGATGGAACAATAAAGATTCTAGTGATGCCGGTACAATAATTGATTTTTATCATGACGCAGCTAAAGGAAATGGTATGTCAAGGACATTTAAATGGACTGCCCCTGCCGATGCTGGAGGTCATACATATGTTGTAAGGTTTGCGGGCAAGCTTAATAGGAGCATTTCTGTTCCTGGACTTCATACAATTCCTGATGTAAGACTAAAAGTAGTTGGTAGGATCGCTGATTAAAATGTCAATAACTTTTAATACAACAAAACAAGCTTTAGTTGATTCAAATTATAAAACCATTGACTGGTTGTTTGAAATAACTACTGCTGCAAATGTTAAGTATTTGTGGAGTACCAAAGCAGATAGTGATTTAACGACCCTAAACGCTTCTCTAAGCGGTGTTTGGGCTTCTGGCATATCATGGGCTGCTGGCATTGACTTTTGGGCTAATACAGACGTTTATGCGTTTAAAATTGTACCAGAAACATTTAGTGGCGTAACTTTAAATCGGTCTAGGTCAGAATATGGTATAATTGCGCCTAGTGAAATGTCTTTTTCTGTTGGCAATGCAAGTGCGTCTTTAACTGCTGCTGATTTTATTGATGCCACACTTTTGATAAGGTTAATCGTTGGCAACGGTACTGATGATGCAATTATTCGTTTTTTTAAATTTAATATTAGAAGATCTGAAGAAGTATATAATCAAATAAAGTTTACCTGCGAGGATTGGTTACAAAAATATTTACGTGGTGATTACCCAAATACTAAATTAGTTAAAGAATTAAGTATTAGTTCTGATGTGAACGATGATAATATTTGTGTACCAGTACCTATTGGGAAAGCTTATATACCTTTGCGTTCAATTTATATAACGAACCAAAGGTATTATTTGCTCGGAGAGGCAGGATATGACTATAATATCCATAAAGTCAGATCTCCACGAGCATGGGGGAATGCTAAGTCTGAATGGGATGCTAGTTCTTATACATTTGGCAAAACTTCTAAAACCCTGAATTCAACAAATTATTCTGTTTTTCAAGCCATAATTGCAGATAGCAATGGAGATGGAGACGCTGATGCTAATGGATTGTGGATGCAGGGAGATACTTTCCTTGATATCCCATGTCAATTTGATAAGTCCAATACAACTAATATTCATAATCCAGCAGATGCAATTAAGTTCGTTTTGCTTGATATGGGCGTACCTAGTATTGATATAGGTGATAGTTTTATTACATCAAAAGCAACATATGACAGTCAAGGCATTTTATTTAATTATGCCTATTATTATAAAAGGCCAAAAGCAGAAGTTTTGGGCGAATTGTTAAATTGTTGTCATTCTACTTTAATTGTTAATGATAAAATAGAACTACAACCTTTAATTAAAGCTAGCCAAAAAACAATTGATGAAGCTATTGTAATTAACCCCAATACTGTTGGAATGGGTTCCTTTAATTATAACCTTGTCACACAAACTCAATCTGATTCTGGATATATTTCATTTCAACAAACCAATGAAGCTCAAGACAAATTTATTAAAGTTTTGGTTCCTGCAAAAACAAGCACTGATGATATATCTACATCAAACCTAAATATCCCATTTATACAAAATTCAGATGTAGCGCAAAAAATTGGAATTTTGTATTATCAACGCCGTTTATTACAAAAAGCTAATATTTCTTTTTCTGGGAAATATAAATTACTTGGTTTAAATCCTGATGATGCTATAACAATTAGTTCTGCTAAATATGGTGGAACATATACGGCTTTGATTGATTCTATTTCTTTTACCAGAGCTAGTGGAATAAGTATAAATTGTATTCAGTTTAAAGAAGCTTTAGATGATTTTGCAGACCTATCTGTTACTACTTTAACAGTTTTAGATGATACCAGTTCTGCTCAAGTTTATTCACCTATGATCTCTGGGCCAGATTCAACAACTAGTACTGGCAATACTCAAAATACAGTTAAGGGTGTTTTTAGAATTGGAGCAGGGGTAAATTATATTTATTTTGATCCTAATGAGCCTATTCAAAAATTTGTTGAAAATGGGACAACTAGATTAAAAATAGGAGATTTGGGGACAAATGACTATGGCCTTGAAATTTTAGATTCAAATGCTGTTTCTATATTAAGATTAGACGGATCAGGAGTGAATAAATTATGTGGGTTTACTGCAAATCAATATAGTCTTACCGCTAGTAATGGTTTAGTTGGTTTAAATAGTGAAGTAACTGGGGCTACGGATTGGAGAATTTGGGCGGGTGGAGCTACGCCTTCAACAGCTCCTTTTAGAATTGATGAGAGTGGAAATAATTATTGTGAGTCTATTTATGCTAGTGGTGGAACTATTGGTGGCTTCACTCTGACATCAACAATGTTATCTGTTGATGGAGTTGAAATAGATTCTGCAAATCAAAGAATAAAATCATATACTGGAAGTAATTATGTTCAAATTAGCCCAAGTGGGTTAATAGGTTATGACTCTGTACTCGGCGTTGTCTTCCAAATTTATACTGATGGGACAGCTCCATATTTTGAAGGGAGTATTACTGTCCCAACAGGTGAGGTATTAACGATTGAAGATACAGCTACTTTTCTAGCTTCTATTGATTTAGAAATTGGAGTCGATATTCAAGCTTACGATGTGTTTTTAACAAGTATTGCAGGGTTGGGGACTGCTGCCGATAAGATGGTATATACAACTGCTGCAAATACAGCGGCAGAAACAGATATAACTCCCTTTGCGCGAACTTTATTAGATGATGCGAATAATATTGCGGCAAGATCAACTTTAGGTATTGGTAGTATTTCTACACAAGCTTCTGACAATGTTAGTATAACAGGTGGTTCTATTTCTGGGCTAACAACTCTTCAGGTTTTAACTCAAGACGTTATGCATAGTGCCGGAACTACAGGATCTAATACGACTCCGGTAGGGACAGTTGAAGTTGATTTTGGTGGTTCAACAATTTATGTTTTAGTTGCAGCAACAGCTTAATGGGGAGAAGATATGGACCAAGATAAATTAAATAAAATTCTTCAAATCGTAGGGGAATTGACAATAAATTTAAGACTTGCCAATGAAGAAATTCAGGTTTTAAAAACACAAATTAATGAAATGAAAAATAAGGTCATAACTAACGTTCAAAATGACTTAGGGGGTAATTAATGGCTACTTTTTATAAAACAACGGGGTTAATTGGTGGAGGTGCCTGGTCTGGGGGAACAGGTAATTTAGACGCTATTGACGGCGCTAGTTTAGCGGCAGGCGATGTCGCTTTAACATATGTTGCTGGTAGAGCTAGACAATATTTGTTGAAAGAGAGTGTTGGAGCTGTTGAAAATTCCCCATGGGTTATTATTCCCGATTCTAATCCCGGAAATTTATGGTGGGATTTGCATAATGTTGGAGAAGAAGGGATAAAATATTTATATGCTGATTATGCAGGCAGTTTAAGCGCTGCTTTAACCGATATCGGCGCAACAGAAACTATTTTAGCCCTTGATGTAGATAATACAGTTAGTGCTGATCTGGCTTCCCCTACAACACTGACTTTACGAGGTGTTAAGGGTTGTATAACTACTTTAGCAGATGGGGTTACATTAACAGTTAATGGGATATTAAATCTTTCTGAAGGCGGTTATTTTGATGGTACTGCTGGAGGCGGAACCGAGACATTAGTTATAACTGGTGGGGTTGTTGCTTCTCCTGGGCAGTATTGGATTGGGGCAAATTTAGTGACTGATTTTTCTGGTTATCCCGATACTGTTTTATATGCTGGATGGTGGGTTGGTATTGGTGATGGCACAGATGTTAGTACAGAACTTCAGTCTATGATTGATTCAGTTGGAACTTCAACTAATCGGATATTTGATTTTTCTGCAAGTGGTGTGTTGGGATATGGAATAGGGACAGTTCTCACTTTACCAGACCCAGGAGCAGGTTCTACTCCTAGACTAGATTGGATCTTCAGAAATGGGAAATTAGTATCAACTGCGGCTGTTCCGATATTTAATACCTACTCTCAGGTTCAGCATCCTGCTAACTGGACCAGGGGACTTGAGTTTACTAATTTGTATCTTGATGGAGGTGGGACAGGGACTAATGGGCTGGCTCTTTACGGTGTTGCACAGAGTATGACCATTAAAGAGCTTAAAGTTACTGGATTTACTAATGCAGGCCTTTATCTGATAAGATGTCTTGAAACTTCAATAGACAACGTGAATAGTTGGGACAACACAGAGTACCAGGCATACGTTGCTGATGGCACTACTATGAATTTTAAAGGTGGTGCTTATTGGGGTGGGAAGGTAGGCATCCATTTCGATGGTAATTTAACTGAAGCTTTAGCTGATGTTAACAGTGGTCCGTTTGGTGTTACGCTTATAGATGTTGTGACCGAAGCTAATAGTTTACATGGGATTCATGTTGCTGCAGGTGGACGTTATAGCTTTGTCCGTCATCATATTGAAAGCATAGGCTACCCATCTCCTGATGCCGGAGCAGTAGGTTTAAAAATTTCTAATGAAGGTGGGGAAATTCCTAGAGGTATTCTATTTGATCGTAGTTCATTTGCTACTGAAGCAGGCATCCCAGCGTTTGATCTTTCTAATTGTATCAATGTGGAGTTTTTAAGATGTAAAGACGGAGGTCTTAAAGGTGGAACAATAGCCGCGACTGCTTATTATACATATATAACAAGTGGTCAAATGTCAAATGATTTTCGTCCAGTTACAGCATCTAATATTACTAATAACTCAACAACTACAATCTTTGAATTTTTTGATAATTACAATGGCTGGATGGCTGATGAAGATAATTATATTAGAATTGTGGACAATGATTATATCCAAGTAGTCCGAGGTGGGGCAAATATTGTTCTTCGAGTTCATCAATCTACTGGTGGAACTTTAGATGCTCAACCTACATTTAATTTAACTGGCGATGGAGTTATGTCTTTTGGTGCTGGTGGAGCGACAGCAGTAGATGTAACTCTGAGTCGTACAGCGGCTAATGTTTTGTCTCTTGGAGCTGGTGATGGATTGGGAGTAGGGAATACCACTAGTAATGCCAACACACCATCAGGAGCAACATCTAAAGCCTGGCCTATTTATAACTCAAGTGGAGTTTTACTTGGCTATGTCCCAATTTATGCTGCTGAGTGGTGATAATTTAACCAAGGATTGTAAATGTATAAATTCACAAAAGACAAAAAAAGATGTGTCAGTTGTGGTAATTGTACAATTTATGGCAGAGGGTATTTAAAAACAGATAATATATGAATTAATTATGGATAATGATTTTATAGTTGAAAATAAAAAAGAGATAAATCTTGTTTTGGAAAGATGTTATTTATATGAAGCTTTGTCTCTTATAGAATATAAGGAGAATGACTATGGTGAAAAGCTGTAATGTCGAAACCTGTACACGCTTTACTGTGACTCAATGGGTAATTGGAATCGCAGTAGTGATAATGGTAGGTATGCAGGGATATATAATTAAAAGAGTTGACAAAATGGAAACTGGTTTTGGTGTTTTGAGTAATTCAATATCAATGGAAAACTTGACGATTGTTAAGGCAGAAGCAGATATAAAAAATAATGCGGCTAGAATTAAAAGTTTAGAAACAGATATGATGGATTCTATATTGAGAGAAAATGGGAGAAAATGATAATTTATATTTGCAAAAATTGTGGTATGGTTTTTGAAATTGAGAATGGCAGCAATAAAGAAAAATGTATTTATTGTGGTTGCGTTTGTATAAATTGCCAAATGTGAGAAATGGAATTATTAAAAATAGCCGATACTGTATTTTTAGCTTTAATGATTTGGAGAGAAGCTAGAGGCGCAAGTAAAGAAGTTAAGACAGGAATTGCTGCTGTTATTTTGAATAGAGTAAAAGCTAAGGCTTGGTTTGGAAAAGATATAACCGAAGTCGCTAATGCTAATAGTTATTACGATATTAGCATTAGCGCACCTAAATGGGCGACCAAAACAAGTTTCGTCAAACAGATTGATAATGTAAGATTTTATAAAGTCTGAGCCTTACATTTGGGGCATTCGTCAAGCCATTCAACCATTGGTCTTTGGCTGTTAATGCCCATCAATTGTCTAATTATCCATTGCGAGCTATTACAATTTATACAATAGTACAGAATCCACTCCTTGTCATTGCTATATAATGTTTCTGCACAGCACTTACAAACAGGAATAGCAAATTCTTGTGTTTGCATGTATTCTATGTCTCCGACTTTATATCCAAATGGTGCTACAATATAATCAACTGCTTGTGGATCTGGACAATCCCAATGGCCGTGATTTAATCCGCAAATTTCATTAACTAGATTTGCTTTCATACCCAACTTATCTATTTCATCCATTACTTTTCTCCTCTGAAACTATAGCCCAATCGAAACCTTCGTCTTCAATGACAAATGGCAGGCCAAAAAATGTATTGACCCCAGGTGTGTTAGAACTCGTTTCTACTAATTTAGGAGAATACCAAATATATTCTCCGTTTTCTTTCTTTATAAAATTACATTCCTCTAAAATTTTAATATACGTACTTTCATTAAACTGTAATTTTAAAGGAACGTAATTGTCATTCTTTAATTGGTTTATCTTCTTTATTAATTGAGACGTTATCTCCAATTGTTAATTTCCCCCTTACTTTTTCTTTCCAGCTCCCAAATTTCTTTCTTTCTCTAAAATTAAGAAAAGGTGTGCCTTCTTTTTGATATGCATGAAGGGCTTCACGATACGAAGCCCACATACATTGCTCTATAACATTCACAATAAGTGTAACTGAACATTTATTTAAGATCAGCTTCTTAGCACTTGAATAAATCATGTTTCGGTTTTTATTATCATACCATGGCAATACCAAATCTATTTTCTTAAGAAAAAATTCCCAACTTTTAGTATCTATTTCTTCTTTCCAGGTTTTTTTTCTACCTCTCTTTTTAGGGTATCTGTATTTTACCTTATCAATAAATTTACTTGGTCCTTTTCTTTCAGGTTTTCTAACTAAATCATATCTATTTCTAATATTTTCAATAATTTTATTGTTAAATAAATCGTCAATCCACTTGTCAATAAAATCAGTTCTTGCCGCATACTTGATTCCAATTTTAGTTACGGGGAATCCTTGTGATTTAATGAGTTTGTGAAACCTTACTGAGTTTAGTTTAAAACCATATTTTGAATCCAAGTATTCTAAGATTGTTTTAACTGAGGTTAAAATTGTTATTTCTTGATTTGTCATGGTTAAAAACTTTTATTTATTTCTGCTTTAAAATCTGCTTTCTCCCACTCACTTTTATAATTCTGTTTAGATTTTACCATTATACTAATTTCTTCTTCAGTAAAAGTAAGGCTTCCAAACAGATCGTAAAGATGATCTGAAATAAGCTCCTTTAGTTTTTTCTCATCAATAACAATTTTAATCTCAGCCATTTCTGTCCTCTTGCTGTTAATAGATGTCTAATTTCTATACCAACTCTTTAACTTTTGTTTCCATAACTATCTTTATACCACGTTTTCAAAATAAATGCAAGGACTAAATTTCGCAACTTCCTCCACTACATGCGAACTCTTGATTAGAGGTTGTTAAATCTTCCTTTTCATAATTTATTAATTGAGTCCAGTCAATTTTTGGGAAGGTTGAGATAGCCTTTTCATATTCTTTTTGTGTAATTTGTTGGTATGGTGCATTTTCATAACAATGATCATTTTTAGGAAAAAATGAAAGACCTCCTATTTCATCCCAATTTTTCCATATCCAATCAGCTATAGCAAAATATTCGTCATCTGTATAGTAGATTGTTTGACTTGGATTCCCATCACACCAATAATTACGATATATTTTCCATAATACTAATTGATCTAAAGCATTTACATTATCAGAAGTTATAGCATTTTCTGGTGATTTTATATAAAAAGAGAAAATATATTTATCCTGTTCTTCTATAAATGGAACACCTTGGTCAATCATGAGATTAGACAATGGATCTTTTTTATCTTGTCTGACTCTTCTAATGTAATAAGGGAACATTCGAGGGTGTATTCCAGAAGAACAATTAACGAGTTGTGAAACTGTTCCGCTAGGTTTTATTAAAGACAATTGTTTTGATTTGTTTATTTCTAATTTATTTGCCCATATTTCATTCGTTTCTCTTGCCGTTTGTTTTAATATTTCTAAGACTTCTTTTAGTGAAAATGTACCGCAAAAGCTTGAATGATCCCATACAGTATCATCGAATTTATCCCATTCTCCGCTCATTACTGGATGGTCCATAATGCCAGTCAATGAAATTCCAAGTAATCTTTCTTCTTTTATATTATCTTTCCATATTTTTCTCAAATAACGGAAATCGGTTAAGGTTGACTGGAGTGTTCCTAAAATTGCCGCCCATTTTACTTTTCTTTTTAATTCTTCTAATGAATCCTCTGGTCTTATAACAACTTCTGATAAGTTACACATTTGTCCTGAATCTCTTAAAATAGCTTCAGCGCAAGGATTTAAAATATAATCTCCTTCATATTCCCTTCCACAAGATTCTGCTTTTTTCTTTAAAGCTATTTTATTTACGATTCCCCTCTCTCCAGATTTAGAAATGTATTGATTTCTCCATTCTTTTGAGAAAGCGTCGAGATCTGGTTTTTCTGTATATGCTGTAGAATTATTAGCTAATGATCTTTGAGGAGCAGTTAACCAAAATTCCCCTTTCTTTGCTCTTCTCATTCTATCATCTGATAGATTAGAGAAACTAATCATCGCCGCCCTTCTTACTGAACCGACAATAACTGTATCTGCAATTTTACACATAATGTCGTGGCATTCTAAACTGTTAAGTCTTTGACCAGTAGCATTTTTAAATGTTTTTACAACAAAATTAAATAATGAATTTAATGGATCAGGACCACTTGCTCTTCCACCAAATGTTTTCAATCTTGCTCCAGCGGGCCTTATTTTAGATAAATCCCATTTAGGAATTTTACCGGCATAAAGCAAACTTATTAATTCTCTTAACGCTGATGCCCATCCTATTTTTGAATCTGCTACTGATATAATAGTATCACTTTTAAAAAATTCTTCTGGCACTTCAGGTAGTTTTACAATATATTGTCTTTCGACTGAAAATCCGCAGCCACAGCCGCACATAAGCAAGTAAAACAATTCGTCAAAAACCCTTGGGTTTGTTATAGCACAACCAGTACAATTGTATCCAGAGGCATTGTCTCTTTCTAAAGCCTTTCCTGATGTCATTAATGCTCGCATAGAAGGCATTGATTCTAAATTATAAATGACATTAAACATCTCTGTTTTAAAATCGCCCATAATTAATTCTGGATATTTTCTTTCCCAGAATTGGACATATCGACTGACTGTCTCTTCCCATGTCTCTCTTCTTTTTTCTTTATCTAAATATCTAGCGTATTTAGAAATATGGATATATTTCTGGAAATCATTCATTTTATAAAAAACCTCCTAAGACAAAACAAGGCAAGGTACATACCTTGCCTTTCTAAGATAATTGTTAATACCAGATTTTAAATACCGCTACTTCCGAATCCTTTATCACCCCTTTTAGTTTCTTTAATAGTATCAACTTCTTTAAAAATAACTTCTGGCAATTTCTTAATAATGCCTTGTGCAATCCTTTGACCGTGTTTGATATGAACAGGATCTTCGCCCAAATTAGTTAATAATACGTAAACAATGCCTGTATAGACACTATCAATTATGCCAGGGCCATTGGTTACAAACAAGTGATTTTTAGCCGCTAATCCACTTCTTGAATGAACTTCCATGCAATATCCTAGAGGGATACTAAATCTCATTCCAGTAGAGATCTTAGCAGGTAACGGCATATTTGGATAAATAACAACATCTTCTGCGCTTCTTAAGTCAAAACCTGCGTCTCCTTCATAATTAAATTCTGGCATTGGCAAACTCTTGTCTTCTCTCAAAACATTGACCCACACTGTCATTTATTTTTCCCCTTCCATTCCTTTAATAAAAACTTTAGTAATTAAATTATTCACCCTTGCTTTTTTAATCATATTAGCACTGCCATTGCTCTTTCCATCCCATAAACAAATCAACGCTTCTGCTTTATCAGCCATTAAAGAATTCCTGATATGCCCCGCTCCTTTACCATATCTATCCCAATTGGCTTCATATATTTCTAATGGAATTCCGTGTCTTTTTGCATATTTTTCGCCTAATTTGTCTGCACCATGTGCTCCACCACTTATTACAACTGTTATTTTAAAATCAATTTTAGAGATAGCTTTTAATAATTCTATATAACTTTCAATTGATCTTGATCCAGCTATAATTGTCCTCAAAATTGATCATTCCATGGTTCAAATTGATTTAATGTGTACTGGTCTTCAACTTGTTTCTTATCTGTAGCAATTTTAACCAAATAATCACAATATTTACTTTTGCTGTAGCCATTTCTTATCATATGTTCTAACAATTCAATTACATTTTTTCTTTTAATAATCGTTCTTTGTTTCTTTATCTTTTTTGATTTTCTAATATATGAAGAACATAAATTACTATACCACTCCGGATTTTTACCAATACAGACTCTGATCATGCCTCCATCTTCTCTTGTGCTGTCATTCTGCGATGGGATTAGACAAACCTCTAACTTGCACTCACACAATTCAGTTAGCATATCGCCAAGATAAGGAATTAAGGTTTCATCAATTTTTATAAAATATGGATCAAGAACGTTCATTAGGATGATTTTGTTTTTCTCCAATATCATGCTTTCTACATCTTTCTAGCAAAATTTCGTCATGAATACCCGGAGTATAACTATATCTCAAAACTCTTTCACAAAGATCGCCTAACTCCATTTTCCATGCCTCATCAGCCAGTATTTCTCTACTTAATTCTTCTTTTCTCATAACTTACCTCTATACAATTCTTTTCTCAATAAAATAAAGCAAGGGTGAAATATGAATATCACGTGGGGAAACGAGATTTGGTTTAATCCTTTCCAGCAAATAAATACCTGCTTCATTAAACCCAGTCATAACTGATTCAGAACAAAACAAGCGTTCATCAACATTAATGTCTTCTCTTGTTACAAAATTGAATACTCCTTGAAAATCATACTTTCTTCCAACTTGTTTTAGAAAAATAGATTCGGCAAGGTCGATGTTTTCTGATGGAGCTTTAATCCCAAAAACATCAACAACTGTTCCGCTAGTATGATTTGTTCGATAATCTTTAACGTGTTCTACTCCCTTATGCCAGGATTCAATAACACTGCTATCATCTAGTTCAACTGCGGCATGGCTATATTGACTTCTTGTCTGCCATTTGATTATTTTTGATACAACACTAATTCCTTGATAAAGCAATACTTTCATTGCTTGTTCTCCTTTACTGAGGCAATGATATTTCCAACTTCTTTTACGCCGATATAAGCCCCGGCTAAATATGCGAGCTTTTCTACAATTATGCTAATGTCTGAAACTTCATAACCAACGCTAGCCATATATCCAGTTACTACACAAACACATAAAATTGAAAATGTACGATTAAACGCATCTATTTTTGTATCCATTCCAACCCGCCCTCCTCAATTCGTTTTAAGACATTTTTATTACCTTCCATAGTCAGGTATGCTAAATATACCAATCGCCTAACCTAAGCGGTGTTAAGGCCATTCCTGACAGTATCTACAATATTTTCTTTCTTGTATTAAATTGTAAAAAGTTTTTCAATGCTATTCTTCTTTGAATTTACATCAATTTTTGTCTTTACTGGCATTGACCAAACACATTTGAATTTTATTGGGGCCTTATATTCTGATATAAAAACTTTGTGCCCTTCATTTGATTTTAATTCACACCATTCCCAAAACTCATTATGATTAAATTTATTATTATACCCAGTAGTATTTTTATATGGGGGGTCACAATAAATTATGCTGTTTTTAGGAATTTCAATATTTTTATAATCATTGCAATAAAATAAAACATCTTTTATTAAATTTTGTTGTGCTTTTAAATTTTGTTGTGCTTTTAAATTTTGCATAGCTTCATTTTCATAATTTCTGACACTTTTGCTATCTCTTCTATATCCACCAAAAAACTTAGCGCCAAAAGATAATTGAAAGCCAACATATCCTACTAACCAACTTGGATATTTTTCTTTATTCTGCCGGATCTCTTTGTATTTTTCTTCCCCAATAAAGGGAAAATCATTTCATCATTTTGCATTTCTTTTAAAAGAGCAATTAAATATCCATTGCAATCTGCTCCAATCCTATTACCAACTACTTTATCAATTATGTTTGCACCACCGACAAATGGTTCTACATACCATTGTTCTTCTTTTCTATCTTTTAAAATTATTGGCAATATGTGTTTTGCAATTCTCCTTTTACTCCCCATGTATTTCATATTAATAAACACCATCTTTATATAATTTAACCAAATATTCGAAAGTATCTTCATAGCTTTGTTTAAAGCTAACTAAGGTCTGTACTGTTTCAAAATCTTCAATAAATTCTTTTGTTGACCAACCGTAATTGTTGTTATTGTTAAATACAATTCCTCTCATTTTATTTATCTGACAATGATAGCCTACTGTACAGGCTCTGTCGTCAATTAAAATCCCATCATTTGTTACTCTAAATTTATCTGCTTCATGAATAATATTTATAAAACCAAATTTTCTTCTAATTTGTTTGTCTTTTTCTACTTCTGTTCCCGGCCATGAATGGGTTACAATAAATACATTTTCTTTCCCAAATAAAGATTGTAAGGTTTTTATAAAAGGAATTGAACCAGGAAGTACGGTGACAACATCATTCTTATAAATATCGGCATTTTTCCAAAAATCATTAACACTTCCTCCGAATCTTTCTCCCATCCAATTCCAGTGCAAAATGTCTTTTGTAGTAATATTAGTATGATAAAGCCTATTTGCCCAATCTGTCCAAGCCTGAGCTAAGGTATTAAGAGTGCTGTCATAATCACAGTATATTTTCATCTTCTCCTTCAAAACAATATGGTTTATCAAGATAAATTTGAATTATGGCTTTGTCAGACCCAAACCATTCAATGGCATCTTTTTTATCTTTTTCTGTTAATCTCCTACCACAATCTTGATAGAACGTACATTCTTCAAAGACACAGAATGTCATATTTTTATAATATTTATCTTTCATATGGGTATTCGGGCAATAGTTCTGGTCTTTCAATTTGCTCATAAATTGATTTAATAAAAAATTGCCATTCAGGTAATTTATGTCCCTTTCTTTGGTTGATAATATGTCGCAATACTTTGTAGTTTAAAACAATTTCACGCCTTTGTTTGTAACCTTGAGGTAATAGTTTCGACTTAATTCTTGACGGCATAAAATTAAGATATTGCAAATATAAACCTAAAATATGCTTTAAGCTAGGGTTTTTGTCCCCAATGTCAGTTGGGTCTAAAATACATTCTTTTTCTAGTTCTTTTTCGTCTAAATCAAAATCTTCAACAGCCATATCTCTTTTATCTAAAGTATGCATTGTTGACTCTGACTGTTTACTTGGACCGACCCGATAGGTGTCGATTTGCTTCCATAGTTCTAACGGAGCTTCAACATCAAGCCAAACAGATATGTGTTCTAAAAATTTATTGTGGCCCCCTTCTCTATTTGCATTTTTAATTAAAACTTTATCATAATGTTGCTGCCTTTCAAAAATATCACAATCGCTGCACTCTTTGTGACAATTTTTAGGGCAAAGCATCCAATCAGTTGGTTTAATAGACCTCTCTTTAAAACTTAGAGAAAATCCATATCTTGCAAATTCATAACCATATTCACCTAAAACCTTTACTTCCATAACCGCTCCTAATGTGTTGTGGGTTCTTTAAAAATTTCAACAATTGTTTTATGAATACTTTCCATAAATTGTTCACTGCCTTGAAATAATTCCGCAACAGCGTATAACATTTGGATATTAATTGGTAGAAAATCGTCATGGCCTCTGTCATAAACAATTCTCATATTGCAGCTTTCTCCATCTTCTTCAAGGGTTAGGATCAAAGCGGCTTGATTTTCTTCTAGTTCTATTTTCATTCTTCATACCTTGTGCAAAATGGCTTGTCTTCTTCTGGACTGTAGTAATGTACTTCACAAGGATCGTCACCAAAGCTAATACTGCAATCAATTGTATGACTGGCAACATCTTCGTATTCTTCAAATAAAATTGCCATGGCTTGGAGCAAGTCTAATTTTTCCTTATCTAGTTTGTCCATAATAAATTATCCTTTCTATTAATAACTGTGCTTGAGTTGATAAATTTTTTAAATCTTCGTTATTGTAAATGTAATAATCATAAATATAATTTTCTACGCTTTGATCGGCGTGATTAAGACAATCTATTTTCGCCTCATCTCTTTTCATAAATACCGAAACTGATTGTGGAAATCTAGCTACAAATTTTTCAATTTCTTCTGGTTCTCTAATCATGAATACGAAGCAATGATTTTCTTTCATCTTCATGACACAATTTGACATTAAATTGAATGGGCCTTCCCAATATTTTGTAGACAAATCTTTTAAATCAGACAAAGCTTTTCTATTTACTTCTGTTTTTTCGCCATCCCAACCCAAAATTTTTGCCGCATCTTTAACATTACATACAGAACTGACAATATCGGTTTGTACGCCTTTATCTAACAAAGCCTGGCCTATAAATTTGGCAAAGCTATCTTTACCACTACGTGGATAACCATTTAAGATTATAACGATTTTCATTTTTACTCCACTATAACTGTCTTATCTTCATGTTTATCCAATGAAAAATGTTCTTTTAAAAAATGTCTTGTCATATTATGTTCTAAGGATATTTCACTATTAACCGCAAACAACCCAACATGGTCAATAATATTAAAATTTATTTTATCTGGATCGAATGAGGTAAAGTATGATTTATTTTTATAAAAAGCAATTTCTCCATCCTGCATTATAACATCTTTAATACATAAAATTTTCATTTTTACTCCATATAATCGCAATTCTTACATCTAAATATTTCTGTCTGGTCTTTTACATAAGAGTAAAGACAAGCTATTCCGCATTCAGGACATTGAATTTCTGTTGGCTTTACTTCATAAATTTCGCCTTTAATAACGCCGAATTCTTTATCACCAACAATATCAGATTGATCGGTTATTAAAATAAATTGCAGGCCCAATTTTTCTGATATAAGTTTTAAAACCTGACTCAAATTTTTCTGTAATGTCGGGCTATGGAGAAATTTGAACTTTTCATCTAAAATAAAAATAGGTCTTGTTTTTCTCTCTAAATTCCAGAAAGCGATTGTGCAACCAATAGCTGTTACATCAACTAATCCCCCACCTCCTTCATATAGTCCTATTTTTTGTCCGTCTTTAATTATAAAACATTCAACTTCTGTCTTGTTCCGTTTTTCAACAAATTCAATTGAAAATTCTCTATCGTCTTGAAATACAGATTGTATGGCAAGTGTGACTAGCGAATTAAATTGTTTTTCAAGTAATTGTTGTGTTGATTTCGAAACATTCTGAATTATTGCTCTCGCCTCTAAAGCACTGAGGCCGTACTTTTCATACTTAATTTTTTTCTCTTCTTCATTTTTTAAAGAAGAGTTTAAAGACCTTAAATCAGCAAGTAAGTCATTGACTTTTGTTCTTATATTTGATAATTCTGTTTTATTTATCATTGTTTTAATATATTTTATACTATTAAAAATTATCCATAAATAAGGAAATCTAAATTAGAGGCTGAGATTATGCCAAAATAAAATCCGAACCCTAGCCAAAATGAAATAATAAATATAACCGCTACAATCCCCAAACATCTTGCAATATGGTCCCATATTTTCCTTAAAATCAATTTACCATTCATACAAAGCCTTTAAGTTATTATATTTTTCTTCTATTTCATTAGCTAGATCTGCCAATTCTTTGTCATTATCTAGTATCTGCTTTTTAGCTTCTTTGACATTTTTTACGCCAAATTCTAAACCTTGTTTTTGAAGCAAATCTCTTTGAGCCTCAGCTTGTAGAAGTTCTTTTTCAGCACTTACAATTTCTTTATTTAATTTTTCTAAATCTGTTGAAATCTGTTTTAAATCAATCATTGTCTTCCTCTACATTTTCTTCAATGCTTATTTTTGTTGGCTCTAAAATATTCCCACACCCTGGACAGAATGAATATGGTTCCGCATATCCACCTTCATATTGACAATTATAATTTGTGCAAACACACCAAGACTTATTTTCCATTATTAGCCTCTGTTTTTGAATATCCGTTCTTTGCATTATACCCTTTTATGACAAAATTAGCAAATGAAGGAAGCTTGTAAGCAGTGCTTCCGCAATTAGGACATGAAATAGCTTCCGCTTCGTTTTCAGCAAACACTAACTTATCTTCTATCACAAATTGACAATTTTTACAACAGTAATCTCTAAGAGGCACGTCAATCCTCCAATGTCTGTAAGACAATTTCTTTAATCTCGTCTCTTATGTCATTATTGAGCATAAAATTATTTAAATTCTTTACATAATTCCAATCCTGCTTTTCTTCATTGCTACTAAGAAAATTAACATATTCTTTTATTTTAGCATTTTCTTCAGCTATTTGTTTTTTATGTCTGATCTCATCTAAATTGAAAACAACTGAAGAAGGTTGAATTGGAACTTCAAACAATTCATATGTTCTATTGCTAGTATCATAAATAGCAACTTTCGGCTTATGCTCTAATTGTCCAGCCGTCATACGACCCAAACTCCCCATATTCAGTAAAACTTTTTTTGAATATTCAGAAGTAAAACAATTATGATTATCCCCAGATATAATTAAATCGAATCCATTTTTAGCGAGTAATGTACGAGCACTGACATAATGTTCTTGCCCTTCCCAAATCTTGTCTTCACCAATTATCATTTTATGAATTAATAAAATATTAAAAGCTGCTTTATCTTTAATTTCAGGAATTGTTTGACCCCAACTTGCACCGTAAAAATTAATCTTGCCATCACTTGCAGTATCGTCGTTATATGGGTTTTTATCTAAAATTTCCAATACTTGTGCTGATTGTAAAACATTTAGTGGACAATTTTCCAATTTCAAATTATGAAATGGTGCGTCATGATTGCCAACTACGCCTAAAAAAGTCATGTTTAAATATCCATATTTAAGCATTGTATCTATCATTTTGCTAATAACAGCATTTGAAACTCTATGTGTTTCAAAGATATCTCCAGGCATGGCAACATATTCACAATTATTAGCAAGCCCAAGATTTAGCCCAAATTCTATTTTATTCAATAAAGTTTGCCAATATTCATCAACCCTATATCTGGGGTTATTTGATCTGGCATGAATATCACCAAAACATAACATCTTCATCTAATCCTCTTTATCTTTCTTAATAATTTTTCTTTTCAGTCCCCAAATACGTAACGCACCCAGTCTCGCAACTTTATATTTTTCTCTATCACTAAATGGGACTGCATTTCGATTTGAAATAGGCTTTTTAATGGTCTGGCATCTCAAATTGTTTTTAACTAAAATAATACCCGCTCGTTCTGGAACATGGTCTATGCAATCTTTCATTTCTTCAGGCATGGCAAAATAAAGGTCTTTAATTCGATTGTCTTTATGCCCATGCCTCTTATCTGTGTCTTTTATTAAATCGGCTTTACTAACTTTAATTTCAACTTCCCATGCGTAACCAGCTTTAGTAATGACAAGCAAATCACATTCATGAATATGAATGCCCCAACACACATTAGGCACAATTAAATTATGCCTGAAATTTAAATAAGCCGCGACTGCTATTTCAATATCAATTGATTTTAGTTTAGTCTTACTCAATATTCCTAACCTCTTTGAAATAACAACAATCTGATGAATCAAAATCTTCAACATCAAGCCAAGTCGTTATTTCCTCATCTTCTTCATATGGTAAAACTATACACAAATTGATATGATCTTGGTTTGAATTACTCACATAATGTTCTCTATATTTACACTTTATACATTTTTCATGCATATTTAACCCCAACACTTAATCCTTTTTCTCATTTAAACACTTTTCACATACGTCTGGATGAGGAAGACCAGCAACTACCATTGCCCCACAATCGGGACAATAATATGTGCCGTGAATAAAATTGTCAAATTCTTCTGGCTTTTCTTCACAAGTTGCTTGATAGACTTTATCTACATAGTTATAGCAACGACCGCACAGAACTGGAATTGTTTTTAGTTTGAGAAGAAGGTTATCATAATTTGCTTTCATCGCCATCACCTCTGCCACAAAATGGGCAAATGCCGAACTTTTTCATATACTGTTCTTTCTTTCTTTTCAACTCCGTTACTTTATTATCCAATTCTATGGCCCTAGAATCAATTGTAAGGGCTTTTTCAATATAAGCTAGTAGGGTAGCTTGTTTTACCTCTAATTCGTCGTAGCGGGCTTTATATTGAATGCTAGAGGTATACAATGTTTTTACCCCTAGCCATTCTTTAACTGAAGTAACATTGTCTTCATTTTCTTTTAAATCAAGGCAATATTTTTTAATCTTTTCATTATCTAAATAAGAGGCTTTGTAATTATCTATATCAGATTCTAGCTTATTTGTCAAGTCTTTTATTTTTAAAAATTCTTTTTTATCATCAATTATGTTGGCAAGAACTGTTATTTTATCAACATATTGAATAATTTTTTCATTAGCTGTTGTTAAAAACTCGTTTTTATTAATTAATGATTGAATTAAATCAAAACTGGCTTTGATTAGCAAGAACTCTTTATTGTCATCAATTACTGTTTGTAGCTTTTCTATACTCTGACAATAATTTGATAATATATTATTGTTTGCAGTTAATTTATTTTCTTTTTCAACCCCTTCTTCTATATCAGTTAAAATAGCATCGGCTTTTACAACAAATTCTATTTTTTCTTTTTTGTTGCCAAGATTTTTTATTTCTTCTTTTGATTTTTCTAAAAGTGAATTATTTTCTTTAATTAACGAATTTATTTTAGAAGTAGATTTGTCTATAATTTCTAATCCACTTACTTCATTTAAAAGCTTTGCCCTTTCGCCCGGCGTTTTAGAAATGAAAAAATGGGGATCGTGCTGACTCTGAAAATTATATTCATTTAAATTTAAAAATTCAGATATTTGTTCTGGCACTTGCCTATTCATGGCTTTAAATGGGTCGGTTGAACAATTTGAAGCCTGAATAAGATATTCATCAATTGTATCCGATCTTCTTCTTTCTACTTTGCCATTATCAAACTTAAGACCAATAATTGTTACGTCTTTTTTCTTTGCCTGCCATGGTTTATAACGATATCCGGAAGGACTGTTATTTTTAACCAGCCCAATAGCTCTAAATACGCTTGTTTTGCCATGATCTGACGAACCAGAAATAATATTAACACCTGGAGCAAGATTAATAACAGAATTGTCGTGACATTGAAATTTTTTAATCTCAATTTGTTCTAACATTTGACTTCTCTTTCTGGACATTCATTGCCCAGTAAAATATGGCCGAATTTAAAATATAACTGCCTATATTTTTCATTATTCTTATAATTTGGATTAATCCTGCCTGATTCAGATAATTCTAAAATATCCCACAATACAAGGAAAAGTATTTTCACTTCTTCTTTCTTCATTTGATTTGTAATTTTTAAATCTATTTGTGTTTCCATAATTTAACTTAAACTGTTTCTGTATTTAGATAAAAAATATGAATCTGCTAAATCAAATAAACTTTCTTGACTGTATTCGTTTTTATCAATATAGGTTTTAAACTCAGTTCTCACATCTTCTGGCAAAGCGTCTACAACTACATGCTTTAAATAATCCTTGACATATTTTTCTTTCGCTCTTGCTTTTTCTTCTTTAGTTACGGCTTTACTGCGCCATGCCGATACCGGAATTATGCCAATTGGGATTTTGGTAAAAGTCTGATAAAGCATTGTACGCACATACCAAAAGTTGCCTTGTATAATGTCCTTATTCCCTGAAATAGAGCCAAAGCTCAAGCCCTCAATTGCAATGCCATCAATACCCCACCCCATTTCGGCCATTTTTATAAAAGCAATTATTGATTTTGCATTATAAATAAGCAAGGCTTCATCATTTAAAATAGGCAGGCCATTATTTTGTTCTTTTTTAGTCTTTCCTTCATTTGGTTTAGACTTTATAAGTTCAAAATAGATTAAATTATTTTGACAGTCTAAAGCACAAATAGCCGTGCTTCTAAGAGAAAGATCAATTCCTATAATCATTTATTTTCCTATGCAATAACAATTTAGATATGTAAAAACTTTTCTATCTACACAATCTTTTGGTTTTGGCTTATCATATATTCTTTCTTTCCATATCTCAGAAGCTCCACAAACTGGGCATTCTTCGTAGTGGAATAAATACCAGTATTTTTCTTTATTCACACATAATGGTTTGCCACTTTCCATAAGCATCTCCATTTAAAAAAGACCTGAAATCGTACTTATCACAAATATAGACGAAATCTTTGATATCTAATTTCCAGTCCGTGTTTATTTCAAATACTTGTGTGCCTTCAAGTGGAAGCTTCACCAATCTCTCATTTCTGATTGATATTTCTCTTCCCGCTTCAGAAGTAAAAATTTTATAAACAGCATTTGTTTCTGGCAATTCATTTTTAATAAATTTTAACGCCGTTTTAGTTTTATAACCACCTGCTGGCCCTGGTACACAATCGCTCTTGCAACCTCCAAGCTTTTTTACCAACACCCAATCTGAGGGGTTTATCCCATATTCATCAATAAATTTTTTCCTGGTATAAAATTTGTCTGTTTTTGAATTATAAATACTTACCTTGTCAGACAAAAGTTGGTAAAGATCTTCATCAGAACTTATAATTACAAAATCTTGACCAGGATTTTCAAAAATAATAGAAGCAATAATATCATCACTTTCATGACCGGTTTGTATGAAGTTATTTTTAATTCCCAGGTTAGGCAATACTTGCATTCTAAATTCACTTAGTTGAGCAAATGAATTCTTGAATGCAAGTATTTCTTCTGGCGTCCGATCTTGCTTGTTTCTTTTTTCTTTATATTCTGGAAATATCTTCTTTCTTTTATTCTTCTTTGAATCAAAACAAAAAATAAATTTATTAGAATCGAGTTTTTTAGCGTGTTGGATTATTTTAGATATCATTCCAAATATAATCCCAGTCTGTTGATCTTCATAAGATAAAGACGGCATTTTAAACAATAGCTGATAAAACCAATAGCTTGAATCAACGATAATAATTGGTTTGTCCATTTTATTCAAACTCTTTCCTTTGTCTTCTTTCCCTTGTCTTCCTTTCTGTCTTAAACGAATCTTGAATTTCATGCCATTTATCAACAACCATCTGTTTAATTTGTTTTTCATACCCTTTACTTTCAACGTATTCAATCGCCTTGTCAATAGTCCCAAAAGTGTTATCGATACAAGGATATTGGACAGATTTTTTCTTCCCAGTTGTCGCATCTATTTCTGGTTCGATAAAATCTTTTAGAAATTGCAAATTTTCTCTTAAATCATCCATCCCATAGTTAAAAATTAATGAATACGGGGCTTCTCCATAAGGATCTCCAATACTGCTTTTCTTAATTTGAGCCTTTGATCTAACGCCTTTTCTTTTTTCTAAAGTTTTGCCATTAATTGTTTTTGTGGAAGTTATATATTTATTAGTCATCTGAGGAGAGACACGAATCCTTAAAGAACTATAGTAAGGAACAGCTTTTCCTCCAGGGGTAGTCACGCCTGTTGGTGATTCCCTTTCTTGATTTGTAAGAACTACAAGCCAATTTTTATTCGCAATTTTTCTACATGTTTTGCGCATCCATTCGCTAAATTCTTTTGCTCTCCGCATTCCCATTTTATCTTCATCTTCCATTTCCATAGAAGTTGACAAAGCAGCTAATGAATCACCCGCAAATACACAAATAGCGTTGGGGTTTTCTGGCTTTGGCTCCCAATTCCAAATTTTCTCAAACATTTCTGGTACTGTATCTGGTCTACTATACCTTGTCTTATCGATAGACAGCCCATAAATCCTTGCATACTCTTTGTCTAGTCTTGCTTCTGGGTCTGCCACAAAAAAGTCTCCCCCATTTGCTTTAGCACTTGCGCAAATTTCTGCCAAAATACTTGTTTTCCCCGCTCCACTCGGTCCAAATATCTCTACAATAATCCCTCCTGGCAAACCTCCATTTTTAGTCCTATTTCCGGAAATCTCCAAATCAAGTAAAGTAGAACCGGTTGATATTGTCCCTCTATCGAATAATCCAATTCCTTCATTTACGGGAGAGTCAATACTTTCTTTAATTTGTTCGGCTATGTCTTCTGTTTTCTTAGGTTTTGCCATTTATTTATAAACCTTTGTGTATGTCCCATTTACTTTAGAATTCCAGAAAATACGGCCTTCTAGTTTGATGTCGATGAGCCTATTTTCTTCTTTCATATTGGCTTTATATTGTTCGTATGTTTCGCCATCTTTTCTTTTTCTATTCATTGTTTTCTCCTTCTTGCATAACTTCTTCTAGTAACAGACCCAATTTTTTGTGCTCTTCTTCTAATTTCTTTAACTTTCTCTTTGCCAGACTTTTAGCAATTTTAAGCATTTCTTTAAAACTGATGTCCTTTTCTTCAATTGTATTATCGTCTTCAATAAGTACGTCCCAAGCAGATAGACAAACAGTATCACAATCTGATTTTGCTTGTTCAAGAATTCTTAAACTATCAACCATGATCTTTAAACAATTTTTCAACGTCATTTTATCTTCCATGACTATTCCTTTAATTTATTTAGATTCTAAAACATATCCGTTATGGCTAACAACTTCCATTCCCATTTCATCAAGAATCATACCAACAACATCGTTAACTGGCAATCGCTCCCCACCATAATAAAAAATATTACCATCAACTTGTTTAAGGTCTCCATATTGGCTATAAGTTGAGTTATGATCCACTTCACTTAATTTATTTTTCATCTCCATTATTGTTTCATTTAAATCTTCAACCTCATGATTGAAAGAAGTAAATTCTATTATCATAGTGGCAACAGCCAAACTCGAAATAAACAAAGAAACAATAGCCATAATCCTTGAATCATCTTTTCCCATGTTTTCTTTCCATTAGTTTATTTTTGACTATTCCCATTAGTTCTTTAACCGATAACTCTTCCGATAATTTTTCAAACCAACCTTTTGCTGTATTAGATGGAACAATATTAACTTTATCACAAGCGAACCTAAAGTTTACTTCTTGTTCAATTAACCCAGGCATAAAATTTTTATACATGCCCCAAGACGCGGTGACATCATGACAGTCGTGAGCCATAGTTATCTGGCAATCTTTCAAGAATGGTTTTTCCAGTTCAATAAAAGATTCTTCATCATACATATATGGCAAAATTATTCTATTTTTATCACCAATTATAATCATTAGATTTCTCTATCAAGCATCGTCTCTAGTTGTTCTTTCATCTCAGCCAATACATTTTCAGTAACTTCAATCTCAACAAGCTTTTCTCTAATTTCTTCTTTGGCAATGTCTTTCTTTTCTTCCATCATTTCAGCTTTTACTTCTTCTACAAGATCTTGGTATTTCATAATTTTATTCCTTTTCTAAATACGGTTAATCAACTCAAACATTATTTTAAAACTTTTTTCACTATCTTTAGTTCGTTCAAAATATCCAGAAGCGTCAGTAAGACTGCTCCATAATTTATGAAATAGACACAAATAGTGATAGTGTCTAGGATTAGAGCCTAAAATATCTATTGATTGACTTTTCTGCCAAAACCAAATTCTTTTACCACAATAATTACATTTCATAATTTTTCTCCTTTTCTAAATAAAATCGGTAATTGGTAAATGATATTCCTTAACTTCAAACCCATCAACATCTAAATTAGCAAATTTTAACATTTTTACAGCTTCTTCTTCTGAATAATATAAAAACGCTTTTCTAATATCTGTAGTGAATTCTATATCTCCCATATAATTACCCTTATAATTTATATTTTTGACACAAATCACTCTTCTATTATTTATAGTTATTTCAATAGCATAACCAATAACAAAAGTATTTTGTAAATTTAGTTCTTCCATTTTTATTCCTTTTATAAAATTAAAAAATGGTCTTAGTAGGATTTGAACCTACATGAGAGGATTCAAGTTCATTCACCGTTGTCGGCCCTCCCTCACTTTTCGCAGGATATGTTGTCAGCCATATCCTGATCACCAGCTATCTGGTAGCGTCTACCTATTCCGCCATAAGACCAATTAAAAATAAGCCACCCCGGAGTCGAACCAGGTAAATCGCCGCTAACCCCATCTTGCTTTACCCTTTCTGCGAGGCGATTACAGTGCAAGACCATGGCTTATTAAATTCTAATCCCTAACAATTAAAACGGAATGTCATCGTCATCCACATTCTGTTTGAGTTTTCGCCTTGGTACGGGTTTCTTTTCATTTTTCTTCTGTTCAGCAATAGCATTTGCTTCTTTTTTAGCCAAACAATCATCATTCACAACACAATTATCACATTCTGTGTATTCATCGTAATCTACGCCAAAATTTGCTCCATGTGGACAAGTGCTGGTTTCACTCTGTTTAGGTTCATGTTTTGGCTCAACTTCTTTTTCTTCGACTTCTTCTTTAACTTCTTTAGGTGCTGGTTTTCTCCGATTAACAACTGGAGGTTCATCTTCACAAACTTCTTCTTCAGCAACATGACTGGCTTTAACATTCATCATGTCTAAAATTTCATCATATTCATAACTGACTAGTAGTTCATCAAGCCTGTATGCGGCATCAATCTGTTCATCGGTAATGATATAATCGCGGTCTTCAAATTGCGGAACTCCTACACTCCAACTATCTTCACCGGATAGGCTAAAATTAATCCAAATAGTCTTGCCTTCATCCGGATCAGGGTAAGAAACTAAGCCACCACCACGAGGCTTTTTAGCCGCTTCCTGTAACTTTTTCTCCATAAAGAAATGGCTGATTTCATAGATCTGGATACCCTTCTTTTCTTCTTTCTCATCGCTACGAACAATGACGTTATACATAACCCTGCGGGATGGATACAAATAACCATTTTCTTTCTTAAACTTTTTGTATTCTTCCTTATCCATCTGACCACGTTCGGCTAGAATAGCTACTCGCTTTTCGCAAATAGGGCAAGGCAGGCTATAATTCTTCAGCGGACAAACTACGGGCTTATTCATGGGTCCGACTTTAAAGTGAACCCACACGTCAAGGGTATAAGTCAAATCTCCTTCATTGATATTATATCCATTAGTTGGATATTTAGAACCTGCATAAAATGGGATAATGTCAAATCCGTAGTCTGTGCCTTCACTCCCTTTGCCCGCCTTTGTCTGCCACTGGCTTGACCCTTCCGGCGCTTCAAAATACGATTCAAAATCATTCAAGCCTTTGTTTTTGCCCGCCTGCTGTTCTGCTAGTCTCTTTTTCAACTGTTCTTTCATTGCACTTCTTTTAGTTGCCATTCCTTACTCCCTTTGTTTTTTGATTTACTAAATTAGCTATTTCTTTAAATGACTTCCCTTCTTTTGTATATTCATAAATCATTTTTTGTACAAAATAATTTGAATATTTAATCGAAAAAAATAAATTCAAAACACCTTTGACAAGATTTGGAATAATATATAAAAAAACTATTCCAAATATAAGTCCTGATAAAATCCAGAGAAAAGCATTGCTGACTGATAGCTCAAACATCTTGTTCTGACTCCTCTAAGTCATCCAATTTATTATCAAGCCATTCCCAAATTTTATAAGAAACGTGGTTGTCTTCTTTTTCATAAAACGGGTATATTGGCAGTTCACCAACAGATTCTTTTACTTTAGTTAAAGATACATCCATTCTATGATATAAAGCAATTAGTTCTTCTTTTGAGTTAAATACAATCTGCAATTTTATTGGTTTAAACCCACCTTCAATCTCTTTAATTTCCATCTTTTTTCTTCCTATTTAATTTGTTTGTCAATTCATTTATTCCTTCCTGACCTTGTTTGTTCTGGCCTCCATTTTTAGAATCAATAAAGTATTGGGCTTGCCACATTTGCCACAATCTCTCAACGTCTCTTTCTTTCGTTATTAGCTGGTAGTGATAATTTTGATAAAGTTCAGCTTTTGTTTTGGCGCTTGCCCATTCTTCTCTTTTCAATTTTAAGATATTGTGCTTATCAATATATTCTTTACAAGTAAATGGATAAGCTTCTGAGACTTTATCTGTTGGTGACTTATCAAACCCACATTCGCCCCATTCTGTTTTGGCCTTAAACATTAACTGATTTCTTAAAATTTTTTGCTCTTCTTCAATGTTCTTGATTTGGGACTCAAGTTTATTCACGACTTCAACATATTTATTCCATTCCTCGTCATAAACAGAAAGTAAATGGCCTATATTTGCAGTCTCATCATCTAAGGCAAATTTATTTATGGTCCGGTCTTGCGCTGGATTCATTGCATTATCTCTTCAATCCAATTTGGCTTCCCGTTCAATTCCCATTGTTTCTTACCGCAATCTAAACATCTCCTATGTTGCCAACTTTCAAACATCCCATATAGTTTTTCTTTATTTGTCTTAGGGTCAATAACTGTTGTTACTTGTTTTATCCTTTTAAAATCGCTCCACCGTGTCCAATCATGGAAAAATAAACACATTTATTCCTCTTTTTAATTAAAATCGTAAACTTTTATAGGTATGACTAAACAGGTCTAGTCTTAATTTCTGAATTTCTCTAATATCATTAGCACACCTTATTAGTCAAGCATCCTGGTTCTTTCAGTCTTGATCGCCAATAATCAGAGTATTGTGAATAATTACCAAGAGATTCTACTATTTCTCTTATAAGTTCTACATTTTCTTTAGGTCCTATAAATTTCATTATTTTATTTAATCCCTAATAAAATACATAATTCACCAGCATATTTTATCTTCTATTAATTATATCAATCGTTTTTCAATTATGATGATGCAGTGATGTACAGGAACATACAACTTTCGGTCGATCATCAAGTTTATCAACTGCGTCGATAATACAATATTTGCAGAAATCCCCGTCATTCCACGTATTATTTTTTGCTGTAATAATTTCTATTTTTAACGTAGATGTTTTTTCCTTTTACTTCTGCCATCATTCGGTTAACAAGTGCGGGAGTGCCAGATATTTCAGCCCCACAAATATCACAAAAATGTTTTACCATATTAATTCTCCCTATCCAGTTTAATTCCTAACAAAATACATAACTTCCATAGCGTTATGGTTATTAATTTTAATCCATTTGGAGTTTCAGTAGTCGTAATCCCAATAAAAGTCGTAACAAGATATCCTCTATCATTTATATCACACCACGATTCCTTTGCCCATCTCCAAGATCCAACTAGTCTCCCAATTACAAATTCATGACTTGGGTTTGGGCACTCATACAGTTTCCCTAGCGATTTAAAATATTCTCTGCTCATGATATTTCAGTTTTGCTTATCGCTTTGCAATCATATAAAAAATCGTCATTGTTATTTTCTCCGTCAGTCGAAGCCGCTATATCTTCGGCTTCGTCGGCGTTATTTGCTTCGACTTCCACATATTCTGTATATTTGTATGTCTTCATTACTTTGTAAATATACATTTGGTCCCCTTTACTGATAAATTTGTAATTAAATAAAACTTATACCTCAACCTTTTTAGTGTCAAGCTTGATACTAAACATTACACTATCCAACTCCATATCACATTCATCTCTATTATCAAACTCATCAAACCATTGATTACCAAGAACTACAGCAAATTTGATCCTTTGGATATTGCTGTCAACGGCTCTGTTTTCTTTAGTAAGTTCTTTAATATTTTTATCAAGCCATTCTAGTTGGTTTTTGCCAATTTCATTGTATCTAGTCAAAGGAATTGTAAAAAGCTCTTCACTCGCAGTCAACGGCTTTTTATTTTTCATCTTAGTCAAAACATCAGTTACTTTCGGCAAAGAACTAAATTTCTTAATACTGATTTTAAACTCTTTAGTATAATAAAAATCAGTAGGTTCGATTTTGTCTACAGGAGGAGAGTAGCCTTTTTCTGTAATGCAAAGATCGTTAAGATATTGCACCTGTTTTTCATTCCAACCATCAAATTCACTAACTTGTTTTTCGGGAGAAAGAACGTCCCGCAAATATTTATATACTTTAAGACTGGCTTTCTGATTAAGAGAAAGCCAGGACAATTCAAACAATTGTTTAGCTGAAGTATTGTTTTCTGCAATGCTTGCATTCATTACGGGAATATTGGCTAGATCAAGAACATAAACCTTGTCGGAATATTTTTCATTTTCATTAATCAAACCCTCAGTTTTCAGCTTATTAAAAGTTTGTTCAGAGAATGAAACAGGAATTGCTTTAACATTTTTAAAACCATCTCTAACAATTGTATAATTTCGCCATACAAAGGTAGGGAACATATTAAAAGCGAATCCAAATTTTTTATAATCTTTTTTAAGTTTTACAACACCATTAAGTTTCATCAAAACAGATAGATTGAGCTTGTCTTTATTCCAAACAATTTGAGAAAAACTGCATTTATTATCTTTATCCGCAACAAATTCTGGATATCCATCTTTTGGAACAGAGGATACACCAATTTTATTATAAACAAACCCTTCATGTCTGGGATAAAAATAAGCGTCTCGGTCATTGCACAACAAATCAATAAGATCGAGCACACAAAATGCGTCTTTAGCAGGCAAATAATTTACATCTCGTCCTTTCAAAAATCTCTTATTTGCTGATTTTACACAATCTGCAATTCTTTTCTCGGCTTTGCCATATTCATCATTGGTAAAAGAATTAGCGACTACGTCTACAATCGCCTTGTCTCCAAGCTTATTCAAGATTTCAAGACAGTCGCCAATCTTAGTTTTTTGAACCAATATATAAGCTGCGGCATAAACGCCTTTAATAAAGGCTTCAATTTTCGTATTTTTTCCTACTTCACCATCACTTAACTTAACAAGTTCTGCATTACCAGGTTCTGTGCTTACAATTGAATATAAATAATTTTTGCCTTTCTTTGTTGGAGCAAATTTAATGATTCCTTCTCGTGGAGTATAAATATTTACATTTGAATCATTAATACCAAAATAAATATCTCCCCTTTTTTCACTGACTAAGACTTTAATCTTATTATCTGCTGTTTTTACGCTTGTGATAAAATCGTCAACAGCAATTCCAAAAGACGGCAAATCACTGCTGTGAACTAAACAACCTCCCAATTGTTCTGCCATTTCTGACATTAGTTCTTTGTTGTAATAATTCCCATACCCCACAAGAAGAGAACCCGTTAAAACTTTCTCAAGTTTTTCAATTGCCCTGAATATATCTTGTTTTTCTTTACTATAATTACTAACTACAGGATATCCATCAGTAAAAAATGTCAATGCAAACCTATCTGAAAATACAGACAAATCATTAATTACGTTATCGGCAGTTTCGTTTAGAATTTCAGAGAAACAGGTCAGGCCAATAGTTGTGTTATTCTTCCTAATAGCGTTTTCAAGAATATTGTAATCATTTTCTGCTGAAATTTTAAACCCTTTTAGAATAAAATTAAAATTATTCTCTGAACTAAACCAACCTATGCTAATTGTACTACCAACCGGAATTTGTTTGCATCTTTGAATCAAGTCTTCTGTAAGAGACTTTAAAAGCCCAGACATTGAACCAGACCTATCATAAATAAAAATATGATTTGTAGGTCTAGAGTCTTTTTTAACCTTTTTTACTGTAATTTCTTCCTGGACAAGAAACAAGTTGTCTTGAATTTTTAGATATCTGTTCATTTCAATTCCTTTTTAATAAATTAATATTATCGGGCTTGCCAGCCATTATTTCTTTTAATTGATCAAAGCTAACGGGATAAAAATTGTTATTGTCTACTCCTACATCATAAGACTTACCTTCTGATTTTAATCGACCATGCGAATGTCCATAAATGTGCCATGAATTGTAATGTGAAGCCGCCCATACTCGCATTGCATAATGGCAGGCTACAATCTTTTGTCCATTGATTGTCTTTTCCCAAATTTCATGATATGTTTTGTCCATCCACTTATCATGACTACCCCGTAAAAATATATTAGATCCATTTAATCTATTGATATACGACATCGCGCTAAACTTATCTTTTAAAGTAAAATCACCTAAATGAATGACAAAATCATTATCTTTTACAACTTCATTGTGATTGGCGATTATCTTATCACCCATCTCTTCAACAGTATCAAATGGGCGGTTGGAATGTCTGATAGCATTAAAATGACCATAATGCTCATCTGCTGTGAAAAAATACACTATTTCAATTCCTCTAAGCTATTGGCTTTGTCTTTATCTAATCTAACTCTTTTAAATATAGGCAGAAACAAACTTTTAATGTCCTCACCTTCTTTAGTAATGATCTCATTATACTTGATTTCTATGATTTTGTCAAGGTAAGTTTTAGCCTCACACAATCTATCTTTATCTTTTAAACCACTGCCACAACTTGTTCTTAACTTTCCACAACTTGTTTCTAAAATAAGAGAACCTATCATATCTTTATTTTTGCTATGTGGTTCCACCCCTACGCATAAAAGATCGGCGTCATTTTCTGCCTTTAATTTAATATGGGCTTTAAGTCTTTTATTTTCCCAAATAGAAAGTTTGTTTTTAACAATAATCCCTTCTTTGCCATCATTAAGATGCTGCTGAAATAAAATTTTGGCTTCTTCCCAACTGTTAATTTCATAATTATCAATGCATTGGACTCTTTTATTACCTACCCCATTTACTCTCTTTTGTAATTCCTTCAGCCTAGTTGAATATTCTCTATAACATTTCCCGTCCCAAAAGCTATTTACATCTATCATATCCCAAAGATGGAAAACTACTTGATTTTTTTCTTTTTCAGAAATAGTATTTTTTACCGCTTTATTTAAAATACCATTTCCAATTTTACGAGGCAAGATATTATCATTTTTATCGACTACCAGGGCTTCACCGTCATATACAAATCCAGAACCAAGCGATTTGAAAATTAAATCTACTTCATCATTAAATTCTAAGGCTTTGCCATTTCTTGTCCTGTATTCGACTTTATCTGGCCTGACGTGAATATTGACTCTCATTCCGTCTTCCTTGCACTGGCTATAAGCTGGGAAGACTATATTTTTCCTATTTTTCTCTGTATTTCTTTCACATAAAGCTACGGGGTATTCTTTAATTAGCCCCGGCCATATTTTATTGACTGAAGAAACAGCGACTTTGCAATTTGGATCTTTCTTAATAATCCTTTCTATAAGATCGGCGTTTTCATAATGTGTGTTTTGCAAAATATCTTTCAAAAAAATAATTGCGTCATTTCCCGTATGCTCTCTATTAGCTAATGTTTTTAGCGAGCTCATACATTCTGAAAGAGAAAGGCAAACTTGGTTATTTGGTTCATAATCTGGAATTTTCTTAATATAATAAACTATTTCTGGAGCAAGACAATAATAGAAAAAGTCTTTTAGGTCATTATTATCTTTATTTTCTCCAATTATTTTTAGCTTGTCGTTAGTTGAAGGCGTGTTTTCTAACTGTTTTATAATTTCGTATACTGCCATTTCTTCTCCAAGACGTTAACAAATTCAATGTCACCGCTATTTAATAATTCTTGATAAGCTTTTTCTCTTTGATTCCTTGCATCAATAGGGTTATCGAATTTATAATTAAAATTAATTTCGTTTAAAGAAAATGGGGTAAAACAGTTACGCAACGCAGACTTGGCGTGACCAATTTTCTTCCATGCCGATTTCTTAGATGGTAGCTGAACAATATTCCCTTTATATTTAATAACCCAAATCTGGTCTTGCGGATTTTCAACAGACCAGAAACTTTCTAATTTAGTTTTAAATAACTCTTTAAATTTGTGATAAAATTTATCCATTTCGAGTCACTCTTTCCCAAATGTTTTCTAGTTTTTCAACCTGTTTAGATGTTGGAATCTTATCGTCTGCAATCCAATCATAAAGAGAGTCAATAAAATTTTCTTCCCATTCACTCAACTTTGATTCTCTATTTTCACAATCTTTAATCATTTGTTGGTATTCATCTTGCCAGTTCTTGTCTTTAATCATCTCCTACCTCAATTACATTATTTTGTTCGTCATAAAACACTTCTGTGTGAAAATCGCCATCATCACATTTAGGACACAAGGTTTCACAAAACTTTGCCGATTTTGGGTCTTTAGGCCACTTTTTCTCTAATAACGTTCTTTTACATTTTGGGCATCTTAGAATGATATCTTTTCCATTTGTTGGAAGAAATAAATACCATTGAAACGGGCTTTTTCTTTCATTTAATATTTCCATACTATCTCCAACCCCCAATTGCACCTTTCTCAGAAATTTTGTCATCATTTAGACATATCTTCTCTAAATTATCTTCCATATTGCCTGCTGGACCCATTTTTCTAACTTCCAACCAAGCCTGACCGCAATAAATACAAAAGAACAACGATCTGCCAATTAAATTTTTATTTTTAATCCCTTTATATTCTTTTAAATCTTTGTGTGTACAGCATTCTCTTTCGATGGTTTCTTTAATTTTCATATTACCTACTTTAAATATTTTTTTCGTTGTACCCTAACTTGCTTTCTTTTTTTATCTAATAATATCCTTTGTCTTTTCTTTTTCACATATTGAGACTTGTGCATAATTTCATTATAACAATTGCCTAAAAATAGATCTAGTTCGCCAATTTTTGATCTATTTTTCTTAATTTATAAAAAATGATCGAGAGAACCCGACTCGAACGAGTGCCGCTCCTGCGTCCAGGGCTGTTCTGTCCACCTAAACTATCTCTCGTTTTGTTCATCTGCTCGCAATGCCTGAATTTCTTGTGCCGCTCCACACAATATAGCCTGCACCCCATTACATGGTAATTGACGCATAGCCTCATAAATGCTGTCTAAAATATCACGGCCTTGATGACAGGCAATATTATTGCAATTTAATCTATTGATTTCTTCATTCAATTTACATCTACAAGGCTTAATATAATCAAAACAAATTGGACAAGGACCCAATTTTTCTTTCTTAATTTTATCATAATAATCTAAATCAAATGTCATATACTATCCTATCTGTCAATAGGCATAAAACCTAATGCGTGTTTAATGCCTTTTTCAAAAGAATCGCGTTTTACTTTTAAAAATTCATCTTCTGTCATAACAATACAATCAACACCATATTCGAGCACTGGATATCCTTCTATTTTCCTACTGTTACTCCAAAAGAATGACTTGTCTTCTAAAATTTTTTGGACCAAATTAAACGCCATATTTCTTTTTATCTCCATTATGGCCGCACCAACTGGTTGATGGTCTTGAAGGACTATCTCCGCCTTAGCGTGTAACCGTCTTTCCGGCATTTTATTAATATCAAAAATTTCAGTTCCAATCATTTGAACCCTCCCAAATCTATGACTTTATCAGCAAACTTTTTAATACTTTCCTTAAACAACTTTTTGAAATTTTCTGGTTGCCACAGGGCCAGGCTTGGTGAAATAGAATAAAACATGAAACAACCATATTCTTCATTCCACTCACAGGTTCCTGACCTTCTAACCACCCCTTGTTCATCACCTGTAAAGAACTTAACATTTTTTGCACCTAATGTCAAGACAATAAATGGTTTAATATTTTCAATTTCTTGTCTCAGCCATTTATTACCACAAATCTGACCTTCTTTATGACCGGGCTTGCTGCCACTACATTTGACAAGGTTTGTGACAAAAAAATCATCGCTTTGGAATCCGTACTTATTAAGTTCTTTAAATAAATAATTGTTATTTTCAACGTCTTTCCAGTTCGGATATTCGTTAACAATTAAAATATTATAATTTCCAAGCTTAGTTGTTTCAGGTTTTTCACATTTAGATCTTAAGCCGCATTCACTACAACTGATCAACCCCTTGGTTGGCGATATTTTACTCTGAATTTCCCTACCAAAATATTCATTAATAACGTCTCCACTCAACAAATCGTTTATTTTATAATTTTTTGCGTCTTTAAATAATTTAAATAATTTCTTATATTTAAATTCGGGATTTAATGAAACACCTATATCAAAATAATCATCAATTGAGTCCGGCAATGACTCATCAAATGCGCCTATATCGTCAAGGATTGTTTTTAACTTTCCTTTTATGACGGGTTTATCATCTGTGAAAAAACCGGCTTTACCTGAATTTTTATATTTTTCTATTGTTTCTAATGCTTTAGGCCCGATTCCCTTACACTCTTTGAAAGGTACATACAACCTTTTTCCCTTAACTACCCAATTCTGCACATCTGACGTATTTATTTTAGGTGGAACAATAACTAAATTAAGACGTTGTGTTTCTTGAATTAAGTGATATTTTTCACTTTCTCCTCCAAAAGTAAGAGCTGCACAAATAAATTCGCTTGGATAATATTGTCTTAACCAAGCAGTCCAGTACGTAACTATTGAATATGATAGAGAATGTGATAAATTAAAAGAATAATCCGAATGGTATTCAAGCTCATGCCAAAATTCCAAAGCTTCTCTTTCATCAAATGTCTTTTGTTCTAAACACCCTTTTACAAAAATATCTTTGTACTGTTCGAATTCTTTTATATCACGCTTCTTGGCGATTATTTTACGAATTTTATCACCAACAGTTAAAGATAACCCAGCAATTTTATTAATAATCTGAATTACTTGTTCTTGGAATAAAACAACACCAAAAGTTTCTTTCGTAATTTCTTCATATATTGGGTGTTTTTTATCCCATTTTTTACCACGTTTTCTTTCAATATACCTTGCTGTTGCACCTGAATTAAAAGCTCCAGGGCGTACAGCAGCAACCGCATCAGAAATTTGTTTTATATTAGAAACACCCATCTCTTTAATAAGATTCGATAACGCCCAAGCTGATACTTGGAAACATCCTACAGTATGTCCTTTAGAAAGTTCTTTATAAATTACTTTATCTTCTAAATTTAATTTCTCCAGATTTATATTTTTATCATGATTTTGTTTAATCAATTCCAAACACATTGAAATAACACTTAATGTGCTCAAACCCAAGATATCAAGTTTAACCAACCCTTGATATTCACAGTCATTACCATCAAAGGAAGCTACTAATTGGTCATTTCTTTCTGAAAGAGCAGTACGTGTCCCCAACATCAAATCTACAGGGCTAACTAATGAAGCTGAAGCATGTCTCCCATATGATTTATATGTTCCTTTTAATTTTAAAACATGTTTAACTACTTGTGGGTATTTTTGATTAAAACCCCGGCCTTCTTCAGTCAATAACCCATTCTCAACTGTATCAACAATTACTTTAGTAAATTTTTCAGCATCAACTAATGGGACATCAAATGCCCTTGAAACTTCTTTAACAGCACCTTTATCTTCTATTTTTAAAAACGTAGAAATGCCTGCTATATTATTTTGTCCATAAATATCTTTTAAATACGTGACTACTTGATTTCGTTTAATGTCTTCGAAGTCCAGATCCACGTCAGGCATCGCGCCTTTTCTGCCTGGGTTCAGAAACCGTTCAAATAAAAGACCATATTTTATAGGATCTACCTTTGTAATACCAAGCAAATAACTAATCAAGCAACCCGCGCTACTTCCTCTCCCTGGTCCAGTCAAAATATTATTTTTCTTACACCAATTTACTAAATCATAAACAATAAGAAAATATTTTATAACTTCAAAATCTTTAATTACAGACAGTTCGTATTCAAATCTATTCTTATATTCATCAGTAACTGTTTCAAACTTATCTTTAAATCCGATATCGCATAATTGTCTAATTATTTCTTCTTCATCTTTCCCTTCAAATTGAGGAGGAATAGGCAAAATAATTTTTTTCTTTTTAATTTTAAAATCTTTACATTTCTCAGCAACTTCAATCGTATTTTGCATTGCCTGATTTATTTCTTCTTGACTAAGTATATTTTGAGAAATAAATTTTTGTTTATAATATTTTGGTTCACAAAGATAAAAATCTTTGCCATTAAACTGCCACCTATCTGGGTCACTCATTTTCTTTTTAGTTTGGCAGGCAAGCAATACATCATGAGATTCCCAATCTTCTTTTAAAATATAATGGGCATCTTGTGTCGCAATTAATTTAATATCTAGTTCTTTGTTCAGACTAAGACAGAGTTTGTTTGTTTTAAATTGATCTTCATAATTGTGAGGCATTACTTCAAGATATAGATCCGACCCAATCTTTTGATGAATATCTTTTAAAAAATCTATTCCATTTTCTAAATGCAAAAACGAAGCAGAACAAGCAGTCCCAACACACAAGCCTTGACAGTGTTCTAAAAACATATCGTAGCCTATTCTAGGTCTATGATAGAAAAAATATAAATTAGCCCTACTAAGCATTTTACACACGTTCTGGAAGCCTATTTCGTCCTTAATCCAAACCGTTAAATGTCCTCTCTTATCTCCTTTTTCTTTTATTTCTGGATTTGGAACAATATAAAATTCTACACCTAGGATTGAGCTTATTTTATATTTTTCACAAGACAGTTGATGTTTAATCAATCCATCAATATTTGAGTGATTTGTAATTGCCAGATATTTAAAGCCTAAATTTTTTGCTTGTTCTGCCCACTGATCAGAACTCCCCATTCCATCGAGCAAGCTAAACATATTATGGGTATGAAGATGACAAAAGTTATTTATTTTTTTTGTTAACATTAGAATCTGATCTCAACCCTTAGTATTTCCTTTAAAATTTAGTTGCTATCCAACAAACTTTCTTACCTCCAAATAATTTATTATCTAGCCTCCAGTCTCCCCAGTCATATAAATCTTCCATAATATAATCAAATTCATTTACACTCGCGTTATCGTCTTCACTGAAATATTCAAAATCAATACAGATCTCATCTCTTTTACTAATAATGCCGATATGACTGGTATTAATGTCTAGCTTTGCCAGTCTCTTTGAAATCTCCAAGGCCAGTTCTTGAACACTCATTTTGCCAGTACCGACATAATTATCCCATATATCTGTCAAATCAAGCTTGCTATTCCATTCTGCCATATTTAACCACCATATATATTAATCAACCAACCTTTACATCTTTATAATAATTGCTTCCTTCTACAATACAGACTAAATCTTTGGGACTAATTTTATTGTTTTTTACTAAAAATTCTAACAATCTGCTAAAAGCAGAAATCATATTGTTAATAGAAGCTTCACATTCTTCAAGCCTTCCTCTTTCATAATCTTCTCCGGAAAGCATTTTCTTTACATAATCTTTTATTTCATAACATTTAGAATATGACGATTCATAATCATCTATTATAATTTCCATATCAAACACCAAAATTTATATAAATTCAGCTATTGTAAGATTTTAACCCATCCGTAATATATACTAACCTAACTGTTCTAATGTACTTCTATTTCTCCAATTTGGTTCAATGCGTTCTCGTTCTTTTCCAGGTGGTATTGGCTCGTCACCAATCCCGTATCTCAAACTTTGATAATAGGCAAGTTGGTTTTTCAAATCTCTATTCTCTTGCAACAAGTTGCCTATAATCTTAGCAGCTCCATCAAGTTGATTTTGCATTGTGTCGATAAATTCTAAAGCTTCAGTAGAAGCAGAATTATTTTTACACTTACCCTTACACTGACAATCTCCCATTTTATCCTCCTTTAATCCCACCAAGTATTGGCGTATTTTCTTAAATTATTAAACACGTACTCAAGATCTTGCTTCCTTAATTCTTCTTCCCTTTTACTTAAAACCTTGAATTCTTTTCTCTCTATTTCAGCATCTTTATCTGTCCTAACATTTTTTCTTTTTATATTTATACCATAACAACCATTTGATAATGCCTTTTCTTCGATTTCAATTCCTCCCCATTTTCGGTCATGATATAAAAATACATTTTCAAAATAATTATCAGCCATTATCCTTTTCATGGCGAGTCTTATTTTGTAGATTTGGTCTGCTATTTTCCAGGCATTAACGCCATAAACTTTATCAGACGAATAAAATTCTTCCATTAGGCTTAGTTTAAATTCAAGAATTTTAAACAGATATTGATAATCGTATTGGCAATCATTCCAAATTATTTTAAACCATAGAAAGATGTTCTTAATTTTTCTCAATATTTGTTTCACAATTAATTAACCCCCGAATATAATTAAATACAAACCAAAAAGAAACTAGAAATATTCCCCACTGCTCAGATACAAATGTTGTATAAAGCCAAAACGGTTGCCCGCACAACCCTAGAATAAAACCGCATTTGATATTTTTCTTACCAGATAAATAAAAAATAGACAATGATGAAAAGAATAAAATAAAGATTTGATTTATATTTTCGATATTAAACATGATTTAGATTTTGCATTCGATAATTCCTATTTCTTCAATTCTTGCTTCTGCCTCTTCAATAGCTTCAGCAATTGTTACGCCATTGCCTTCAACATATAATGGTATTTTTTCTTTATCTTCTTCAGATAAGTCATGCCATAACAAGCGTTGATCGTCATCACGAATAAATATAACGGTTCCGTAACAATTTTTACCCATAGCTTGTGAAGAAAAATCTGCACTTAAAAAACACCAGCCAAATGGAGATGCTTGTCTTCTCATTTTCAGCCCTATTTCCTAATCATTACAAATTTATCTGTATGTTTAATCAACCATCAATAAATCTTCAAGTTCGTCTACTTGTTTTTGAGTCAAACCCTGACCTTGATTAGCTTTACCTAAAAAGTCAATCAATTTACTCCTATAATCAAGATCTCTTCTTTCCCAATCAAGAAAAAGTGGAATGACATGCATAGGAGGAATCCAATAACCCTTTTTCGCATATTTAACAATTCTTAATGTCGAACTAATAGGACAATGAATGTTCTTAATTCTCAAACATCGTTTTTCTTCATCATGCTCAAAATCTGCATCAACCAAAGCCGTAGGAGGGTCATAAGATATTACGCCACAACGAATAATAGTGAAATCAAAATTTTCTAATATTTTCTCCATTGACCCGGTTGCTACAATCGCACCTTTTTCAACTGGCTTTATTAATTGGATTGTTGGACAAGAGAACAATTTATTCAATGGGTCTTCAACATTATGAAAGGTCATTGACACATTGTTTTGATGTTTGACTGTAAGATTATAATTTTCTTTAAGGATTTTTACAAATTTTTCATAAGATTCTTCTGTCTTTGAATATATATCAACATCTCCAGCAGGAATAGGATTCCTAACCCTTGATGCCATATATCTTACATACCCACCCATTATAAAAGAATCTAATTTATTGTCTTTTATAATATTAATCAATGGCAATATTTCAAACCATCCTCTTAGGATAGGAGTTTCCACAAATCCATCTCTAGATAAATAAACTTCTTTATCTTGGATTTCATCAATATTTTCAAGAGGATTGGGATCTTCTTCAGTGCTAACAGTATTTATATTAAACTCAGATAATGCTTTTTCTAAATTGCTTTTCTTATTTTTTTCAGCTTCTTTAGATAATTCATTTTCTTCATCAAAAAAATCTAGTTCCATTTTATTTATCCTTTTACAACTTCTTTAATTTGTTTTTCAATATCAGGGTCCAGCCAATCTCTGTTTTGTGGCAATAAAAACAAGACTTGTTTTAATAGGAATAAATGTTCATCCTTTTCTCTTTCATATTCTCTAATTGGTCTAGTAATAATTAAATCAAGTCTTAAATTTTGCATTAAACCCACAACCCCATTACAAATTTCACCAGCATATGAAAGATCCCAAGTTTCTTCCATTCTCTTTGCAATTCTTTCCCAATCCATGGCAAAACTTCTAAGAGTAGCGCACATCTTTTTAATAATCTCTACTGTTCCTTGTGTTTCCATAACTTATCCTTTTAAAAATTGGTGAGCAGAAAGGGACTCGAACCCCCAACTTACCGGTTATGGGCCGGTGGCTCTACCAATTGAACTAACTGAGCATTTACTTTACAATTATTTTATGGCTTAACTTTAAAAATTTGTGCTAACCCATTTGCAATCGCTACCATCAAAAAATTACAAACAATACAATAAACAGCCTCAAATCCACGATGATTAAAATCATATCCAGATGCCCAAAATATAAAGCATGTAAATATAATTGCCAATACAGAAAAAATAATATTCAATAAATATTTCATTGCTCCCGTCTCTATTCTATCAATCTCAACTGATTATACAAGCAAATGGAAGGTTGGCTAGATTTTTAGCTTGTTCAAGTGCGCCGTCTTCAATTTCATTTAGCCACATCTTAATCGGAATTTTTTCTGTATTGATAATTTTCATAATTTGCCTTTAAAAATCACCTGCGGCAATATAGGTGATCAACCTTTCGCTATTAGTTGATTAGGCTAAGTAACCGGCATCATTTTGCCGTCGCCGCAAGTGAAACTATAAACTTTATGTAAATAAATCTTCAATTTTTGAAGTGAGCTTTTCTTTCCCTTTTTCAAAAAGAGCGTCACCCAATACAAATTTTTTAATAATCCACAAAGCAATAATAATTTTAATAATATCTTTAATTTTCATCTTTTCCCCTTATTTAACATACATAAAAGTAATAATCAAGGCGATAGCAGAACAAATAATAGCCGTAATTAACCCCTCACTCGTTATTCCAACTTTAATATTCATTGGAAGCAATATAAAAGTTTTTACTCCCCACAAAGCACAAATTAAAATACCTAAATTAAAAATTTTTGTCATTATCTCCCTCTTTTATTGTCATTATTTTGTATTTTGCATTACCGCACATAAGACTATCCATACACCAAAAATGATTACAAGCGTCATAAGTCTAAACATCGTAGGGTGTAAATCCCCCTTAAATTCAGAATTATGATATAGATATCGGCTATTTTCCCCGATAAGCATCCAAATATAAAATAAAAATATGGTTATAACACTAAACGGTTCTAACATTTTAAATCCCTTTAGACTTTATTTTTTTAGATTCCAATTGGTTAAGGGCTTCACTAAATAGTTCTGCTCTAAGCTTATCAATTTCTGGATGTTCCCAACCCTTAACCTGATCATAAACCCACGCTATTTCACGTCCTGTTTTAGTATCAACTACATAAAATCCTGGACCAGCATAATTATTTCTTGTTTTAAATCTAAGCATATTTTTACTGGACATGAGCAATTCCTTAATGGGATAATTATTAAATCGATTTAAGCAGTTTGGTTGCAGCATCAAGAAAGAATTTTCTTAACTGATCTATTTTTGTGGCATATGGATTGCTATCAAATAATGCATTAATTTGCTCATCAATCTTCTGATTAAGTCTTTTTGTGACCAATTTTTCCACAATGACTGTGACATCAAGCCGGGCGACTTTCTTTCCAATGATCTCATCAACTTTTACTTTGATTGTATTTTCGCCTATTGTGGCGATAGCCTTTGCTATTTGGGTATTCACGGCATGCTGTAAAGCATCATCTATCTCGACGGTCAGTTTCATTTATTATCACCTCAATTTTTATTAATTCATTGTCTCTTTCAAAATACTATACATAAAAACACAGGTTTTGTCAAGCTAAAAGCATAGTCTTCTCAATTCCAAAACTTCTTTTTTATCAAATAAGGCCAGGTCTTTCTTATCAAAATTAATATAGTTTATATTATCTGCCCAAGTCAGGTAAGATTCTAAAACTTTCGCTCTTTTTTGGGCTTTTTCTTCATTATCAAAGGCAATAAAGAAGTTTTTAAACCGTCTCAATTTCAGTATTTGTTCTTTGCTAAAAATAATACTGAGCATTGCAATACAGTTTGTGCCAATATTTACTTTATCAAAAACCCCTTCTGTAAGTATTACAGTATTGCCATCACAATCATCTAATCCATATAACAGTTCTTTTCTAGTAACAATTGGATTATTGCTATCTTTCTCAAACATATAAGGCATGGATTTATCATTAGCAAGGATTGTTCTTGCAACCCAATTAACGACAACATTATTTTCAAAAACAGGGAATACAATTCGATACCTTGCTCTCCCACTATTGCAACATAAGATATTATATTTTTTTCTTAATTCTAAAAAATCAAATCCTCTATTTTTGATGTATAATTTATATGGTTCATCAAATTTTTCTACAAACTCAATTGGTAATTTATAGTTTTTAACAACAATTTTCTCTTCATCTTCAAAAATTAGTTTATCTGCATCAAGCACATATTCTGCTAAAACTTTGTTTACCTTATACCATGATTTTTCAATCTTATAAATTAATTCATTAAGGCTATGTGAGCCACAAGCCCAACAAGAGACATGACCTGTTTTTTGAGAAATTCCCAGATGATATCCTCCAATACCACAAAAAAGACAGGTGTTAATTCCTATATATTTACCTATATTTTTACCTGTCTTTTTTGTTTCTATGTTTCTATCAAAAAAATATTTAGGTAAATCTATCATATACGATTCTTTAAAGCCGTTAATTATTCATATTTGAATTATTCTCACCAGCTCTTGGGAGAACGACTAGGAGGCCCGGTCGGTTTTGGGAATGGAGTCTGCAAATTACATCCACTTGGTATTCTAGCATCTTGCCATTCTAAGTCAAGGATACATTCTGCCATACCAAATAAACGGCGAGGAGCGGCTTGATGAGTACATTTCCCATTTCTATAACTTATACAATTTTGTGTCGTCATTCAGTACTATTCTCCAACAAACTCTCAACTTCCTCCATATCTTCTACATCGCTATCTTTTGCAATACCTTCTAATACTTTGAATATAAAGGTCTTTTCCTTGTATATTTTTGTCCTACCATTTTTATCATCAACTCTAATACAAATACCTTCTTTTATATGTGAGTCGTCAATAGGATCGGCAATATCAACTTCTTCTACGTGATATTTAACAATAGATCTTAAATCAGTTTTATCATCCAAAATAAACTGGTCAATTTCAACAACGTGCTTAATCCCCATCTCACTACACCTTTGTTTTACCCTATTCCATGGCATTTCCTCAATCACACCATCTGGGTTAATAACAGCCATCCTATACACATAAATATCACAAGTCCCGTTTATGCACCCATATTTATAAACCATTGTTTTGCCAAATCTTTTTGTAAATTCCTTGTCCTTTAACTTGCTAGTATCTACAACTGACATAATGGGTCTGTCGCTAGCACAAAATCCACAAATTTCAAAATAAACAATTTCGTTTTTATTTAATTTACCTTTAAATCTTTCTAAAACATAATGTCTAAAATCTGTGTTGTGATAAAATCCATCACAGCCATCTTTAGTTAAAATAACTCGCCTTGAGCCATGGACATAATCATAAGCTGTTTTATAGTCTTTATTTTTTGTGATAAAGTCAAATACTCGTTCATGCCACTTTTTCTTTTGAATTACTGGCAAATACGATACTCGCCCAGACGTGCCGTGATTTTTAGACGTTAGCGTAATTAAAGAACCTGGCAATATTTTGTCAGAGCATTGTTTAAATTGTGATGTTTCAAAATGTTCGGGAAATATATTTTTTAAATGCGCATTAAATTGCTTTGTAAACAGCTTTTCTTTAACTGTTTTCTTTTTATTGCTTTGGGCCACATGCCTGGTTTTTTCATTAATGTATTTATTACAAATACTGATATTATTTAATTCACTAAATCTGTCACCAACTTTTAATTTTGAAATATCGTATCCAGTGAAAGAAAGAGAATCTAAAGGTGCGAAATAAGCTTCAGATTTTTCTCCTCTAAATTTTTGAGCCCTGACTCTCCTATTGTTGTCAAAATAACCACCTTTCTTATTGCCGTCTTCATCTTCATATGCAATTAAATCATTGGCTTGGCAATATTCTGGTGATAGTTGTCCATCATCTGGAAATAGAATGCCGATATCATGTTCTTTAACATTTAGACCAACTATAACTTGATATCCTATGATATTAGCTAATTTAATTCTATCTGCATTTGGATGAGGTTTTACCTCATTTACTTCACATATAATTGCATTATACGTCATAATTATCCTCTATTTTAATAAATGGTTCTTTGCTCATTTTTCGTGGCTCGTCATAATCTACTGTTATTTGAGTTTTCCAATCTCTCGTCATTGTCGGGTCTTTATCTCTTTTATACGCCAGATGCCAGCGCAAAACTTGATAAATATCCCACAAAATTGATGAATATTCTCTATCAGCAACTATCCTACCATTAGGAAAAATAACTTTCTCTAATCTAAGCAAAACTACATCAAGCTCGCCAAAATCAATATCTTTATGTAAAAACATATATTTTATTTCATTAAACTGCCCCATTAACAGCCTTGAAATTGTTTCAGATGCATTTGATAAAGCCTTAGCTTGTTCATCAGTCATTTCTATTTTCATATTCAGCCTTTATAAATATAATTCACAATCATATTCAATACATAGTTTATTTGTAACAGCACACATTAGTAATGGCGCTAAAAAATAAGTCTTTTCTTTACAAACAGGACAAATTAGATTAGACGGCAAAAACCGGCTTAAATTCAAGATATTCTCTTCATCAGCTCTACCCCACCCACAATCACAGATTTTGTCTAAAGTAGAATAATTTTTCTTAATAATATTTTTACAGCTCATTTTTCGTGGCTGGTCATTTAGGTCATTTAACACGAAAGTATCTTTCATCTCAGTTTCTCCAAAACAAAGCCTGTATCTGTTGAATAAATAATTGTTTTAATTTCAGCTAATCTAATTGCTTCTCTACATATTGCACATGGTTTAGCCATAGACAATTCGTCATTATGAAGCAGTCTAACAATAATTAAGAAATGAATTGGCTTGCGTGCCTTAACTATGGTTGCTATTTCTGAATGCAGTCCTATTTGGTCCTTGTGCCCTTTTCTAATAGCTAATTTAGCTTGAACTGGATGAGTATGTTTTGAATTAATGCCAGACGATATAACTTGCCCTCTTTTATTAGAAGCAATACAAGCAAGCCTGAATTTTGCCGGATTTGTTTTAGCCAATTCAATTGCCTGATCTATCAATTTATTTATTCTATTCGGAAACATTTTCTTTTCTTAAATGCAATGGAATTTTAAATAGATTAACAGGAACAATTCTTTCTTCTCCATCATCAAAAACGACTTTTACTTGTTTACTAATATAACCATATTTAAATTTATCCACAACTTCGCAATGTCTGCCTTCAACATAACCTTCATTTACCAATAATTGAGAACTATAACATACATAATAAAAATCGTCAATCTCAATTTCTGGGTCTAATACTCCTACTTCATTTTCTTCTTTATCAATAATGGATAAAATAAAATCTCTCATTTTATTAGCCGCTTCTTTACTGACAAACGCATAATTAGTATCGGACTTTCTTGCATTTTGAGTAGAAACAGCAATTGGTTCGTTGTCAAGAAAATAAACAATTGTTCCCACCCATGTGTCAGTACAAATCCACTTAATTAAATAATAACCCCTCACTCTTTCTGCAAATTCTGTATAATAACCAATTCCATCTACAATGCCTAACTCTCGACAAAAATCTGAAAAATCGGCTTCTGTTTCATTGTTATATGATTTATCTACATTTTTAATTGCGTCTAATATTTTCATAATTTTTGTCCCCATTCCGTTTTATAAAATGGCGTGGTTCTGTTTATCTGAGTTTTGACGTTAGCTAGACATATATCCAGCAACATACGCTCGCCACTGCAATTCAGTTTCTTGGTCCCGGTAATCCCGAAGGATACCTGGAGCGATCGCGCATCGCGCAAGTATGTCTAATTTTATTCTAGGGTGCGCCACCAACCACCATTCAAATTTAATCCTCAATTCGTCAATGTCCGCAGGCCCATACCCATAAACATCTTTACAAATTTCGCACATAATTATTTTGTCCTATGCTTCGACACCGATTGATAAAGTTTTTACTCCGTTTATAGAAATATAAGAAATTTGTTCTATAATAATGCCTGAAGCTACTCCTTCCCATTCGACTACTACAGGAATTTCTTTATCTTTAATAGTATTTAAAAATGAAATAAGACCATTTACAGTTAATGTTTTCTTATCACGGTGAGGTAAACATTGATATTTTTTCACAATCCATCTCCTTTCATTTTGTAGATAAAAGGATTGATATAACATGGCAGCTTGATGAAGCATAGCCGTTGCGCGACATAATACCACGTCCATGTTTTACAATATCAATCCTTCCTGTCCCTTTATGCCTTTATAACATTTTAATAAGATAAAGTCAAGAATTTTACCAACGATATTCAATTTTTCTGCTTAACAACGGAGAAGTATTTAAAAACTTGACTTTCCTCTTAGACATAATAGAAAAACTACAGGTTCGGCAACATCCAATTCTATTTTCAGTATAGCCATACAAAATTAAAGAACAGCTTTCTTTTTCATGATCAAAGCTGCAAAAATGGGGAATAAACTTTTCATATTCTTCAATTTTCTTCTTCATATTCTGACCTTTAAAAATAAATCCAACCATCTCTTATTTTTACATCATACCAATTAAAATTTAATGGCAAAGTAATATCATTTTTAATACAAAACAAGTCCCGTGATATTGCCGCTATAATAGGATTTTCATAATACCCAATATCATATCTTTTACCTTTAAATGAAACATAAGCCAAATAATTAAAAATCATAGCAGTATTTTGAAAAACTCCCCTATAACCAGTTTTATTATTCTTTCTCAATAATTTAGTATTCCACTGGTTTTCCATATGAGTTATAAATCTACAATTCAATGGTTCATAATTCCCGTCATTATTTTCTCTATCTATTTGTAGCCCTTCTTCCCATCCATTATCAATACACCAATTGTAAAAACATTGAAAATCATGCCATTCTTCACAAACCCTAATTCCTCTTTCACCATAATTTACATAATTTATATTTTTGTCATAATAACATCTTTCTTTAATTCCTTTCCAAACTCCATATAATTTATGAGAAGAAAGTTTGTGTGTTCCCCTGGAACAACCACAAGATTTTACATTACCATATCTCAAAGAATCTAAACAAAATATTTTAGTATTCCCACAATCACACTTCGTCAAGAAATATTGTCCTTTTATTTGTTCTTCAATAACTAATCGTCCAAATTTTTTGCCAATATAACTTTCTCTATTTTTATTAGCCAAACACCCACAAGATTTAATTTTCCCATTTATTAAATCTTGTGGCCTTACTTTAGATATCGTTTTGTTCTTACAATCACATTCACAAATAAACATTTGACGATTATTAGCATAATTTTCATCAATATATGAACTTAATATCGTTAAAGAATTAAACTTCTTCCCTATAAATTCACTTAAATCTTTAGGTTTTCTTGGCATAGTTATTCTTCAATATACCCATTCATTATTTCAGAATCAAGAAATGCTTGACCAAGTGCGAAATTTTGTAAAACCATCACTTGTTTTGTCGTATCACAATCACCATCTCTATTATACCCCACAGACATTCTCGTTATACCTCTTCTTTTCTCAGCAGCAGTTTGTTGAATCATAATAAGTGTATCAACATGGGCGGTTTTGGTAAAAGCTTCAGCAATATCAGTCCCTTTAAGATTTTTCTTGCCCGCACCAACTCTATTTGTTTGCGAAGCCGTAATAACAAGGATATTCCTCTCAGTTGCTATACGCCCAAGTGTTTTCCACGTCTCATCAAGTTGATGTCTGTTTTCAAGGTGTGAATTAATTGGTTTTAAAATATCTGCATAATCAACAATTAAAACATCTGGGACAAAACCACTACTATATTCAAGAATATCCAAATCATTTATAATATCATTCACACTTGCTGCAAATTTAGGATATGATTTTAACCTATAATTATCATTACCATACATTAAACTAAACGCCTTGCTTGTTCTTAATGCATTGCTTACATTTAATTTTTCTCTATACTTTGACTCAAACCAGGTAGAGATTTCAAAATCTCTACCACCTCTACATTTTGTACAAACTTTATACCCTGCCGGAGCATTATAAAACTCTGGCATTTCCCCATTGCCGTCAACCAATGTTATTTTATTTATTCTCTCTTCTTTTGCACAAGTAGAGTACTGATTCTTTTTGCAATCAAAAACAGGGAAGACATATTCTTTCGCCTCTTCTCCTTTATTAGAAATCATTTTAAGATCTCTATAATTAATTTTAGTCGCGCTCATTTCAAGATTTGTTTCAAACACTTTTAGTTTATTCATCCTAGCAAATAAACCCATGGTATGTAATTGCCATGTTTTCCCTGTTTTTGGGGGAGCCATAAAAGCAACAAGCCTCCCTCTTTCCGGTTTGATCAAATCATTCAATGGACCTGGAATTTCAAAAAGCAAATCACTTTCTTTAGTTAAAAATGTTTGCTCAATAAATTCAGGAGTGCTGGGATTCACACACCCAGAAGTTGAAGCAGTAATATTTTTGTGTTTGTTTAAAAGTTTAGAACATTCCTCTAGTTCTCCTAACTTTGCATTTGCTTGAATTTTTTCACTTAATTTTAAGTAAGATTGTGAAGAAATATAAGGGATTGTAGAATCTACAGAATATTTAGTATTTTTATTTTCAGCTTCATCAAAGTCATTACTTAATATTTGTAAAAAATCTTTGATTAACTCTCCTTCTTCTGGGGACAATTTATTTTTTTTTATATTATAAATATCTTGAATAATTTTATTTGGAGAGGCTTGATATTTGCCAAAATACTCCTTTACCCAAATAAATATTTTCTGACAATAAGGAGTATCGAATGTTTCTTTTTCAAGTAAAGGTATGATCTGTTTGCAATACCCCGTATCTGTTATCAGGTTTTGGATAATTTTCTTTTCTTGATCAAGGCCAATTTTCCTTGGTGAAATCGTAATTGTCATAAATTAATCATCAATCTTTTTAAATTTATCAACACAGTCTCCAGCGATTTTTGAAAATTCTGCCATTGTGATTTTTCCGCAATCTCTGACATTAGCTGGTTCTTTATACCTATTTCCTCTATGAAAACCAGCAAGAGCAATTAAACAACAAGAATTGTTTCCAACCTGTGATAAAAGATATTTACCATTATACTCGAACTTATCACCAACTTTATAAAAAATTTCTTCTTTCTTTTTAATAAAACATTTTCTAATTAAAAAAGGAATGCAATCACTAATCATCCTCATCTGCTCAAACGATTCAGGATTTACAGGCACTGGCTTTGTAAACCCAAATATTTTAATAAATTCTTCAATCCCGTCATCACAGGCACCTGATTTTCTCAAATCTTCAGCATTAAATGGGCCTACCGCTTCATATTCTAACATTTCTTTCTCCTCTTCTACAATTTCAAATCTGTGTTTATAAAATCCTGTGTGGTCTTCACAATCATCACCTATATAATAAAATTTTTCTGTCTGACTGCTAACCACATAAATTTTACCTATTTGAATCAAATCTTTAACGCCTTCATTATTAATGCATTTAACTTTTAAAGTTTTAACTAATTCGAACTTATCTTTTGTTCTTTTATTATATACAAACCCATAATTTTTGCCTCTAAATTCACCATTAAAGGAAAAATAACCATTTTCTTTTTCAATTTTCGTAATTTTTATAATGTCAAAAACTTTAATATCGGCCCAGGGAAATATTCCACCAGGTCCACTTGACCACTCAGTTATTTTATCAATAATTTTCACATAATCTCCAACTTTATACGGAAATTCCATAATCCCTCCATTTTTCTCAAACCATGAATCACGGACACTAGGCAAACTAGATATAGTTGTATCATAATCATAACAAAGCGTTTTATAAAAATGACTGGGAATAGTATTTGTAATCATTTTAATTTCTTCTTCAAATGTTTGTCTAAAATCTAAATATTTAATAGATTCTATCGCCATGCCAACTCTTCCTATGTTTGCTCTCATTGTTAATAAGGTCAATGTTATTAAATTTAAACCGTGCTTAAAGGCACCTATTAGGCCCGTGGCGATGTTTTTAAAAGTTTTCCATACCTGACTATGCCAGACTTTAAAAACGTCTTAAACCGAAAGCATTTGACAATTTAAACTATTTTTAAAACTCCAGTCTTTTTATAATCTTTCCATTCCTCATCAGCCTTACTTTTTACGGCCCAATCTATGGGATGACATATTGTTGATAAAGCGTATGAAACTACCATATCTATCCCTTCCTTATCCATTCTAGGCACACCAAATAAAATTTCTGCACCATTTGGATTAGGCAAGTATTTCCCAACAAATTGCCAAAAATCTTCACTAGGAATCAAAACCTGTCCTTCTGCATCATATCCCATTTTATTTCTCCTTTTAGTTTAATCCTCTTCGATAATATTTTGAGCGAATAAATATGCTGGTAATCTTTTTGTCATGGTTGTGGTTGAACACAACCAGCCCGGACTTATTTTGCTCGTATCGTCATTTACGTCATTTAAAATAGCTTCAAACAAAAGTTCAACCCTATTTCTTTTCGACACAACGTCATCACCTTTCAGCCCAAACTCTGCGTTCATTTTCTTTATATTCGATTTATAAAATTTTGTCAAGAAATTTGATGTGCGTCTAAAACTATTCAAGTCTTGTTTGCTCCATTCAACTGGAACGATTCCACCCAAAACTTTATTTATCCAAAACTGTTTTATGATTTCTGTTGTTTTAGGATCGTCGTCAGCAGCAAGTCTGTTTTCTTCTTTGACAAGAACAGGAGCGTTTTCAAAATATTTTATAAATAAAGATTTGTCTTTGACAGCTCTTGGGTTATAAAAGAAAATATCAATTCCTATTTTCTTTCTCAAATATTCTTTATATTCCCCCATGGGCTGGTAGTCGTAATTTGTACAAGCTAAGGCGAAATTTTTGATTGCGTCTATAATTTCTTGTTCGCTAAATGCTTTATTTTTATATTTATCAAATTCACTATTATTAAAAAAAGTTCCAGCCTTTAGTTTTTTTACAATGTTATCTGCATTTAATACGGTCTTTGATACTTCACTATGTTTGATCAAACCACTTAATTTCCAAAAATCTAAGATTCTTTTTATATTCTCTGAAACTTTAACCGGCTTTGTCTTGTTTTCTACAACTTGTTTTAATTTCCTTGTCAATGGTTTTGTTTTGGTTTCAACTTTGTCCTTGGTTTCAACATTGTTATTATTTTCAACTCTGGCCTTATTTTCAACAAGTGGTAAAATCAAGGCCAGGCAATCAGACTTGTCAGAGTCTGTCTTTGTTTCTTTAGAAACAATTTTACTATCTTCTTTACTATCTCTTTTACTATCTTCTTCAATGGTACTCCCTGGTGAGTAGGGGGGTACTCCCTGGTGAGTAGGGGGGTACTCCCTGGTGAGTAGGGGGGTACTCCCTGGTGATAACCCCATAACCACACCTGATAATCCCATTGCAATCTTTTGTATTTCTTCGTTATTATGCCAATCGTTACATTTTTTTATTTCTTTATGGATTAAATTAGTTAGAGATGTATAAATTTCTTTGGAATTATTATTTATTCTTATTGTTCTTTTATTAAAACCATTTGATATCGTGTTTTCAATTACAATGTATTTCGCTATTTTTAGTCTGGATATTGTTCTTGAAACAGAATTTTTTGATATTCCAACTAATTTGCCTAAATAACCATTTGTGGCATAACATCCATTGGGCTGAGAGGACAAGTTTCTTATAAAACCGTATAATAATTTTTCTACTGGTGAAAAAACAGGGTTGAATAATATTTCTGATGGTATGCCAATAGACGGCATACCCCACTCATGTTTTAAATCTTCATTCGCTTCTTCCATTAATTTATTTCACTCCTCTAATTTAAACCTTTCCTTCCATTCCTTAATAAGTTGACAAACTGGGCCGGGAATGGGTGTTTTACCCTTTGAATAAGCATTAACTGTTTGTTCTGAAACCTTGAGTCTATTTGCCATTTCTTTTTTATTCCATCCAATTTGTTTCCTAAAATTTTCAAAATCAGATTTTGTCATAATATCTCCTTTATTTCTTATCGGAATAATTAGATAGAAACTTTAATAATACTTAAACTGCTTTTAATTTATTTCCTTCTATTTACTTGTTCAAATATTTGTCTAGTTCTTCTCCGGTCATTTTAATTCATTCCTTAATCCCATGTCTTTTGTCATAATTTTGTCTGACTTGTTTTAAAAGATTGCTGATTTCAATTGATCTTTCAATACTCAGGTCACAAAAATACATGATATCTTCAGCATTCCAATCAGGATTTATTGCATCAAGAAGTGCGGCTTCTAAATCATCGATATTGTATTCTTTCATACTAACATTCTCTTATTTCTTTTATTTCTTTTATTTCTTTTTCGATTTTTTTATATATATTATAAAAATCATCTTCAAAATCTGGTATAGAATCGGGATCAAATATTTTTTCAATTTCTCTGTACATTTCAGATTCTCTAAATATAGATATAATTATATCATATTCTTCCATGCTAATATCTCACTTTTCATAAAATTCTACAATATTTTTAAATAGTGGCCTGAGTTTTTCAATTTCTTTTCTATTGTACAACCTGTTTCTATGACCGCAATTCGGACAAATAAAATTTCCTTCTCCTGCATGCCATATGTCTCCGCCATTACAACTATAAGGCTCTTCATACCAATGAGTTTGGATATAGGTCAATTCCTTAATCTCATAACCCATTTTGCACCCACTGCCGTAATTATTGCTTTCACACCTAACTAAAGTCTGGCTTAATTTCTTATTAATTTGTTCGCCAATTTCTTCTATTTCTAATTGGAGACAATCTCTTTTAATTTTCAGTTCTTCTAAGGTTAAGTTGTTCATATTAATCTCCTTTTACAGACAAATTTATTTTATCCCTAACATATTCTAACATTTCTTCATTCCATGCCGATCCTCCAAAATACCTTACAAGTTCAATTGGTTTGCCATCAATTTTAATTACAGGAGTCCGATATTTTTCAGGTATAGTTGAATCTCTGCATACATCACCCTCCATTGCGACAATAATAGAAGAAACTTCTAAATAAAGTCTTCCGCATGACAAACCTATTCTTGCAATGTCCATAACATCACCCGATAAGAGTTCTTAGTTTTAAACAAATTGATTTAATTTCTTTACCGTTTGCTCTATTCATATTCATTACGGATTCGGCATACATTTCTAAAACTTTAATTGGATTTTCAATTATAATTTCTCCACATTTTTTACATTTCCACCCAACTAGTGGACAATATGGCTGATTATATTCACTTCCACATTCACACATAATTAGAAACTCTTAATATTTATAACAAATTATTTAAATAAATTCAACAAATTCTGTTTTGCGTCTTTAACCTTATTTGCATATTTCCGACTAGGTTCTCCTAATTCGTATACAGAGCCGTTACTTGCCAGGACTGATTCGCCTTCTTTTCCTGTTAAAAAACTTGTGTAAATATTTGTATCGTCATGAAAATTTTTATGTCCGAAAATCTTTCCCATAAGTCTAATATTTACGCCATTGCTTGCACTTACCACTTCCCAATTTTCTAGTTTTAGTTTTGTTTTCATATTATTCCTTTTTAATTTACTGTAACGGCTTCAATTTGGTCTAAATCAATTTTGAAAAATATTGGATCTTTTTTCTCAGCCTGGTATATCTCATATGACTCTATTTTTCCATCTTTAAATATTCAAATTTATATTTTTCAACATTTTTGACAGCAATTGTTTTGCCTGACTTCATGTGAAAATCTACAACATATGTTTTCATTTAAATATTCCTCCAAATATGTCGCCAAATTCATTCTTTGACGTTTTCTTTGCCAAATCAGATGCCTTTCTCTTAATCTCGCAATTTGAGCATAAAACAACAGCTCCTTTTTTAATTTTACTGCCTTCCATGATTTCCATCACTTTGGTACTACAACCCTGACAATATAATGTTTTCATTCTAAGCCACCAGGTTTATTTATTTCTCCTGGATGTCTTTCTTCTCTAATCATATACTTTGCCATGCTTTGCAATCTGTCACTTAGTATGCGTAATTCTTCACTGTAAGTTAAATCATATTTTTTAATTATTTTACCAATCATCGTTGTAAATTCTAAATCAGCCTCTCTTACAATAATTTCTCTTTCATGTATTTTAACTATTGGGAAGTTCATATTTTCATTCCTAAATTCTAGGCCGTTATAAGCGTTATACAGACGTTTTTAAATCCAGACGTTCTAGGATATCATAAATTTTCAAATCGCTCTATTATGGCATCGCAATTGATCGTACAGGCGTTTAAATAATACCTGTATCCCAAGCTTGTTTTAGTTCATTTCTAATTGCTTTTAAATTTGATTGCAATTCAGCTAAAGTCTGGGCATCGCTTTTTCTTAATTTTCTCTCTAATAGATTATTAAGTAAGGTCTCGATTTTGCCATAAAACCAACGTCCATTATAATAAATTTCTTCTTCTTTTGTTTCTTTATTTTTCCTGATCATTTTTTCCGCAATTATCCAACTACTTGAATCGGCTTGAATTGCATATTCTTTTCCATCAATTTCAATTGGGATATTAACATTTTTCATAACTTCTCCTTTTATTTAATTTTAACTATATCTGTGTAAAGTGAATGATAAATTCCATCGATATTCTCATCTTCATGGAAATGCCCAAACCAAAATTTAGTGAAGCCAGTTCTATAGCATACTACTTCAAAATATTTGTTCAGATTTTCTAATTTATCTCCAAAACTAACTCTACAAATATTACCTAATCTTTTAATCACTTCAGTAGGTGCGGTATGGGCAATAATGTAATCAACTTCAAAGCCATGGTTTCCCAAATTAGATAATCCCAAGTCCAGTTCTTCCCAATTCGGTTCTTCATCAGGCCACCATGATATATACTCCATTCTTCTATTTTTATCAATACTTTTCGCTCCTCCCATGGTAAAAAATTTCAAACCATTTATTGTATAAACTCTGCCTCTTTTAAGATGAAAAATAGAATCACTTGCTTTTCCTACAATATCTCCAAACATTGGTACTTGTTCGAGTTTATTTAATCTGATAAAATTTTCGTGATTTCCATCTACAAAAAGAGTTGTCCAGGGTTTATCTGATAACCAATTTAGCCAATACATTTCATTTCTATCTGGAGTATTTAGCCATATGCCGCCAAAGTCACCACAAATAATAACGAAATCGGCTTTAGTAAGATCTTTCCCTATTTTCCAATTCTTTCCTGAAAATCTGGTAAAATCTCCATGTGTATCTCCAGTTACAAATATTCTACTCATTTTAATCACCCTACAGGCCAGATATAAGGTAAGTCTGAACCAATATTCCAATTAAACTTACTATAGTATTGACGGTCTTTTCTTAAAAGGTTGGATCTATGTGCAATACAAAATTCGTCTGTAATCCATGACGGCATAGTCAAATTATTTTGAAATTCATTTGTGACGGCCATTGTGTTGTTATAACCTCTTGCTTTCCATTCTTCAATCATGGTGTTTTTATATTGTTCGAGCATTCCTTCATGTCCTGCCCACATCTTAACCGCAGGATGATTTCTCCATCTCGAATTTTTATTAACTGTAAGAGTGCTGAGAATTTGCATAGCCTCTACACGTTGCTTACCTAATCTTTTATAATCTAAACACTCGGCAGTCTGTTTAAAATTTTTATAAGGTAGAAAAGTTTGGATGTCATCACCTGTTTGTTATATTTAGATTTTAAAATCAAAACAGAAATCTAGCCATTTTTCAATTATTCCGTGCTTGTCATAACCTGTAAATAGTATAAAAAGAATAATAGGTAATGACAAAATGAATAGAGAAAATTTAATTGGAGTCAGTATAAAGATATTAAAGACGATTTTAAGTACTTGCATTTATTTCACCAAATTTAGCTTTTAGTCGTAAATACAGATTTCTTTCATGGGCTTCTCTAAACAGTTTGTCTTTTTCGCTTTTAAGTTTTACTATTTCTGCACATTCTTCAGCAGAATAAAACCCAATGCTTTCCAGTTGATAACAGTGAATATCGGGGAAATTTGTGACATTATATAAACCGTAAGTGTTTTCGTATTCATCTTGTTTTAGTTGAAATAATAAAATTTTACCATTATCTAAAGAAATTGATAAATAATCTGAAGAGTTAAGATGAATGTCTATAATTTTTTGACCAATTGCATCAACAATATCAGTTAATTTAAATAGTTTTTCATTTTTAAATTTTTCTTCTTTTAGTTCAATTAAGAAAATTGGGTCGCAAGTATGCCCATCTTTTATTTTGTATCTAACATTGCAAATGTCACACTTTTTCGTTTCCATTTCAGCCTTCCATATCGTAAAGTTTTTGAACATATTCTAAATGCTTCGGATCTACAAGTCTGCCACCTGTATTTAGCTTTAAGAAATACAGTAGTTTCTGTTTTGGAGTTGCATTTTTGATTTCAGCAACACTAATGCCGTAATGTTCGAAATGGCCTTGATCTCTCCAATTCAGCTCAGAATATTTCTTACCATTAAAACTAAACCTGTCTTCAAAAAATTCAACAATAGCATTTATTCTTTGTTTGCCATCTAATACTTCATAGCCTTTACAATCCTTTTCATAAGGTAAATAAACGAAAACAAATTTTCCTATGTCGATATTTTTAAAAATAGAATCAATTAATTTGCGTTTATCTTCTAAATTCCAGACATTGCCTCTTTGGTATTCTGGATTCATATCAAGTCCAAAATGATATACTTTCCCAAATATAGTTCTCATTGTAGTTTGAAAATAACTTAATTGTAATTCATCGTCTTGTGTAAAAATTTCGATATCGTCATTTTGTTCTTTTGTCCTAAACTTTTCAATATCATTCCAAGACACTATTCTAATTACTTCTCTATAAACAGTATTATGGTATTCTTTATAGTTGCCCCAAACCCTGATTTTATAAAATTTGCCATCGTCATAAACTTCTACAATTTCTGCATTAGGATGAGCAGCGCCATAAATAATTTGCTCTCCAACAGAATAAAGAATAGTTGGAGTATTTATATACATTTTTCTCATTTCAGCAATATCGAAAGCTTGTCTTTCTTCAATACTTTTCTGGAACTTGGCATTTTTCTCTTCTTCTGTTAATTTTCTACGCGCCATAACATTCACCCAATTCTTCAAAACGATATTTTAAGAAAACTCCAATCCAGATCTGATCAGTAGAAATATAATATAAAAATTCGTCTTCCCAAATTACGTCATAAGTCTTCCCAATTACAAGCAAATTCTCTTGACCACCACTGTTGTTAACACATCTTACTTTCTTTATCGTTTTCATTTAATAACACTATATCAAATTATTAGAGTTTAAGCAACAAAAATCTTACATAAAACCCAAATTTTTGGTCATTTTTGAACTCAGACATAATTGAGTTGCGATTTTTTATTTGCAACCTTATCAATTATTTCTTGAGGAGTACACCCATACCACTTGACTTGAACGATATGGTCGATGCTGCAACACTCTGTGCCATATTTGTTAATAACCATATACGGACAATCTCCTTCGTTTTCATCGCAGCAATTCCGGTATTCTGTGTCTGGTTTTTGGTTTATATACATTTTAGATCTCCAGAAAATTCATAAGTTTTCAGTTATTACCTGATTTAAATAAATTATACTCTTTAAAGCGGATTAAGTCAAACATAATCTTACATAAATCCCAAATTTTTATAAGCAATAATTCTTTTAATTGTGTGGCTAGAAATAAATTTCCCCTGGTCCAGGCAGTCATAGATTTTAGCACTTTTCTTTTCTTCTGTGACTCGCAAGGCCCGCCCTGCCTTTTGAATCACGACTTCGCTTGATTTACCCGAGCTGGCATTAATAATGGTGTTAAGATTAGGGATGTCAAGGCCCTGATACCATACGGCTGAAGAAATAACGACTAAATTCTTTTTATTATTTAACTCGTCTTTAATTCTAGTTCTTTCTTCTGTGCCGATTTCACCATGAACGACTTCAAAACCTATATTTCTTTGTTTTAAAACCAAGCCGATATTTCTTATATGTTCTATTTCAGTGCAAAAAATCAGCACAGAATTGCCTGACTTTATTTCATTCTCAACAGCATTACAAATTATGTTATGTCTGATATTATTCTCTACAATTCCGTAATTATAAATATCTTTATACGTTGTGTATTTTTTCAAACTCTTGCTTTCAGGTATAACCAAAAGTTCAATACTTGGTTTGGACAATATCATGTTCTCAACTCCATAACTCGTATCGGCTTTAATTAAAACCTCTCCAATTAAACCTTCTAATAACAAGCTATTTTCAATTTTTTGGCTCAAAGTAGCTGTCAATCCAATTCTAATTGGGGCCAGGCATGATTGACAGATTTTTTCATATTCACTATTGGGTTTGAATCCAATATGTGCTTCATCAACAACTAGAATTTGAAACCTATCAGAAAGTTCAACTAAATCAAAGTTTTTATAGGTCTGAGCAGTCGAAATCACAATTTTTTCACTAATTTCTTTACTGCCGTCACCAAGTTTGCAGCATCTGAATCCAAAACCAGTAAATACATCATATGCTTGATTTACTAAGTCGTTAGACCTGCATAAAAAAAGCACATAAGGATCGTTATAAGTGCTAATTAAAGCCGCAACTGTTTTGGTCTTGCCTATTCCAGTTGCAAAATTAATGACTCCCCGTTGCTGTTCATGAATTTTAGTTATTGCCTGATTTTGAATTTCTCTTATTTCAAAATCAGGCAAATTTACTTCATGATATGGCAATGGCTTTATATTGCCTGTAACAACAAATTCAATTCCTCTTTTCTGGCAATATTTTTCAATTCTTGGTAAAAAACCTGTATAGGTATATTTCTCCTTTCTCCCCCATACGAAATCTTTGATTATCTCCTTTCGTTGTTTTTTAAATTGCGTTTGAATCCAGATCTCAGAAGGGTAAGATAAGCATTTCTTGACAATATCATGGCCTTCTAAGATCTGAATTGTTGTAGGGTCTAAAATTTTAATACTAACTTTCATTTAAAATCCTGCCATAATAAACACCATCTGGTTTAGCTCCCATTTCACTTGTAGTAAAGGTTGTAAAAGGTAAATATATGCCCTTATCTTTTAAAATACAACAAAATTCGAAATCACATCTAGCCGGATAAAGTCTTTTATTGGGAACATAATCCTCATTTTTATGGATATTGTTTATAACCAACTCTTTATTGTAATCATAAACCACCGCATATATTTTACGATTCTTCAAATAAACATGATGAGTTATTCTTGCGCAATCGTATCCATATAACAGAGTTCTGTCTTGAAGATTATTTAAATTAAAAGCAGTGATTAAACTATCTTCTCGTTTTTGAATAAGGTGCCTGTATTCCATTTCATACATAACTTCACCTTTTAATTGTTTTCTTAACTAGTCTGAATCCCATTCTATCTGCCCATTCTCGCAAAATTCTTTCTTGTGATTCTATGGTATGGTGAGCAGAACCTCCAACATATGGAATTACACTTGCGCAATTACCACCTACAGCAATTAAAGACGTGTTGTCTGCATGATGACAGTCAACCACAGTTGCGGCATTACAACAATAACCAGAACTTATATCAATTCCTTTGTTTAATGTTGTGTTTAATTTTAAAATAGCATCACTAACTTTTTCACCGAACCTTTGATCTTTTCTGATTTCATTTAAACAATCATTCATAATGATAACTGTAGAATTATAACCCATA